>Ga0214471_10000098_pt1 | contig 89162 bp, 97 predicted proteins | sample RVTome_5_FD_207665 | JGI IMG/M metagenome (GOLD analysis project Ga0214471, IMG submission 207665) | Soil microbial communities from uranium-contaminated site in the Upper Colorado River Basin, Wyoming, United States - RVT142D155 | ecosystem: Environmental > Terrestrial > Soil > Contaminated >... | reverse complement strand
AGGCGCAATCAGGCCCGATTAGCGTAAAGAGGCTCAATAATGCTCCTGCCGCACATGCTGCGCCTGAAAATAGCCCTGAAACGCTCGTTCCCGAGCGAATTCCACCCTCCCCCTAAAATAATCTGTAACAATCTGATAGGATATGTCTGCACGAAAGAACAACAGGGGAAAAATAGAGATAATGGCTGACATCCTGAACCTGTCAACGGTCGGGATAAAGAAGACACACATCATGTACCGGGCCAACCTGAGCTACGAGCAGATAATCTACTACCTTGGAGAACTCCAGGGCAAGGGCCTGCTCGAGCAGCGCATGAAGGACGGTACAACAGTATACGGCACGACTGAAAGGGGCAGGGAGTTCCTTGGCCACTTTTCAAACATGTCGGAACTAATGAGCGAATACTCTGAGACAGAGATGCCTCTTCTGGCCCAATAACTTATTATTATTTTTATTTTCTTGTTATCCAGAACAGGACTGCTAGGCCGCCCGATTGGGCCATGTTTATCGCAAACAGGTACGGCGCGGCCGCGTCGACGATGTCCTTGATAGCAGGCCCGGCGGCGTACAGGTTGGACCAGAATATGACTATGACTATGTTCTGGACTATGAAAAGAGAGGCCACGATGACGAGCCCCCAGGTGAAGTAGGACCTGATGAGCCTGAGGCTCTGAATGTACATCGCAATGATGCCGCCAAGGAGCCCGATGTTTGCCAGCGCAGCCGCAGCGGCGCCGAGCATAAAGTCCATTAGCTTCCGGCCCCCTTGTTGCCTAATTTACTTTTTCCCAATTTGATCCCAACTAGCCTCCTCGGCGTCACTGCTTTTTCACCCTTGCCAGTATCTCCTGGAACGACGAGTAGTTCTTTTCCATGAGCGGAGTCAAAAAGTAGGTGGCGCCGTACGAGTCGCGGTTTTCAGTTATCACGAGACCATTCTCAGACAGCACCTTCAAATGATGGAGCACGGTCTTGTAGTCAAGTTTCAATTCCGATGCAATCTGGTTTGCATTGGCAGGCCTTGCGTTCACAAGGTCGATTATCTTGGCGCGGTTGACGCCTCCACGCGAGCTTGCTATCAGGTACCAGAGGACGCGCTTGAAGCGCGGGTCGATGTATCCGCCTGCGCCGCCGGCCTGCCCTGCCGCGCGCAAGAACGCGAGCGAGGCTACCAATCCTGCGAGCCCGGCGGCAAGGAACATCCGGGTCAATCGTTCCGGCCGGCAGATATAAAGTTGTCCGCAATTGGGGAACGATCTGGGTGTGAATTGGGGAAAAATCCTTTATAGTTGCGACCGATGCATGCGCAATGAATCTACGAGACGAAAACGGCAAGATAAAGGCCAACGTCCTGATAGGTACGGTCTTTGCAGCCATGCTGGTTGCGATGGTGCCTGCCGTCATGGCTATTGGGGCACAAAGAGCATTGAGCGACGTGGAGGCGCAGAGCGTCACCGACCGGCCGTACGTCAAGGCGTTTGCCGGAGGTACGACTCTGTACGAGCCCAACGCCGGCGGCACCAACGTGTTCGGGCCGGAAGGCATATTCCCGTTCTTTAACGACACGTTTACCTGCGGCGACGACATTGCATGCGGGGTGCCTGTAGACGCCTCATTCAGGGGCGTGTTCAAGGAGGCCGGAGGGCCGGACGACAACAGGTTTGTCGCGACCTACGTGGCGCCCATAACGTACGGCGACCACCAGGTTGCGGGACACAAGTACAGGGTAGAGATGGTCGACACAAAGTGGAACAACGACGATCCCACCCAGACGCCCCTGCCGACAAGGACGCCTGAGTTCCTTATCCCCGGCGAAGGCGTTGCTTTTGACCAGTACCAGCACGGCCACTCGATGGTGGACAGGGCAGACGTCCCGCTGTTCTGGAACAAGGTCGCACTGTACGGCCATGCAAACGTCTACGACGAGACGGAGGGAGGAAGGATGGTGGCGGAGAACATATTCATGCACATGATGGTGGGCAAGGCAGTAGACGAGAAGGCTTTCTTCTCTGACATGCAGAACAACGACGGCACGCCTCTCTTGGTGCTCCTGTTCCTGGTCAACATCCCAAGCGGTGTGGAACTTCCAGGCGGAATCGGCCCGCTGACGTCTGCGCAGGCGCAGTCCTTCACGCCGCTTGCGGACGACCTGTCGCTGACTACGCCCCCGCCGGTGGACTACGAGCTCCTTGAGGAGCTTGGAGTCGACGCGCCAGAGCCACTGCCACAGTCGACGCCGTGGTCTGTGGACAACCCGACGCAGCCGGTGTTCTTCACCTTCCTACTCTTCACCGAGGCCAAGGCGTACAACTCTGACAACAACGACGTACCGGGGCTCTAACCCCTGCCCCTTTTTTTACCAAGACAAGAGTCAAAACTTTCCGCGATCCAGTCGATAATCAAGATAGGGACTCGGCAGAGCCTTGAGCAATAGCTGGAAAGACCGTCTACGCCTTTGCGATGTGCGAAAAGCTCAAGCGGAAAACCGTACCTATGCGCGACGCAGCCAGCCGCATTCTGATGGTATCGTTTGACATCAAGTCCGACCACGAGCGCCTGATACTTACTTGAAAAGATAATCCCGCTTGTCAGGGAACAAATGGTTCTTTGAAAGAGATTATCACCTTCGCTATCTCGGGCCGCATCAGGTGCTCTGCGGGCATCTCGCCCGAGCTTACCATCTTGCGCATCTTTGTCCCGCTCAGCTCTTCTCTAGCCTCTGGGCCGTGGGGGCAGTTGCGCTCGTTTGCAAAGGTAAGGCACTTTTTGCAATAGTAGAACGCGGGAAAGAAAACCGGCTGTATCTCGAGCTCGGGGTAGTCGGCAAATATCTCGTGCGCCGCAAAGGGGTGGTAATAGTCGCCCACGCCGGCGTGGTCGCGGCCGACGATGAAATGCGTGCAGCCAAAGTTCTTCCTCATGATTGCGTGGTGAATGGCCTCCTTGGGGCCGGCGTACCTCATCTCTGTGTGCAGCGTCACGAACATGGCCCTGTTCTTCGGGTAATAGTTGTCGATTAGAGTCTCGTACGCTGCAAGTATCACCTCGTCCTTAAAGTCGCCCTGCTTCTTCTTGCCTATCAGCGGATTGACAAAAAGCCCGTCGTAGATGTTGAGCGCCGCCTTTTGCAGCATCTCGTGGGCGACGTGTGGGACGTTCCTCGTCTGAAAGCCGACGACGGTCTTCCATCCGCGTCTTTCAATCTCGGCCCTTGTCTCCTGCGGAGTCTTTCTGTATTCTCTCAACGGCGAGTCTGCAATCCTCATTGAGACCTGTATCTTGCCACCGAGCAACTTGTCTTTCATGTTTGTCATCTTGTGGACGCCCGGGTGCTTTAGGTCGCCAGTGCCGTATACTGCCTTGGCACATTTCAGCCTGTCAAAACCGTAGACTTCTTCTACTTTTAGCGACGCGAACTTTTCGCCTGAAACGACCAGCGCAACTTCGCCCGCTTTCCTGGCCATCGTGGCTGTCTGCTCGTCGACGTCAAGGACTATTGGCACGGTCCACGCAATCCCGCTTTTCAACCTCCCTTTCTGCACGATGCTGTCAAAGTCGTCCTGGCCTGCAAACCCCTCGAGCGGGCTGAAAACGCCGTCTGCAATGTTCTCGATGTCGTTCCTGAGGTCACTGGATACCTCTATTGCAGCCATGCCGTCCAGGCTGCTTTTTGAAAACCTGCTCACAAGCCTCCCACCGTGTGGTGTTATCATGTTCTTCACTTTTTCTTGGTCGGGTCAAAGTGGAGGCCGCACTCTTTGTTCGCGGCGCTTTCCCACCACCACCTTCCCGCGCGGGGATCCTCGCCTATCTTTATTGGCCTAGTGCACGGCTCGCATCCGATGCTCGGGTAGCCCAGGTCGTGGAGCTTGTTGTAAGGGACGTTGTTTTTGTGGACATAGTCCCACACCATGTCAGAGCTCCAGTCTGCTATCGGGTTCAGCTTTATGATGCCGCCGTGGGAGCTGTCTATCTCTATCTTTTTCGTGTCTGCCCTCGTGGCGGCCTGGTCGCGCCTGAGGCCGGTTATCCACCCATCAAGGCCCGCAAGGGCCCTGCCCAGGGGGTGCACCTTGCGTATCCCGCAGCACAGCTTGCGGTTTTCCACCGACGCGTACATCAGGTTCATGCCAAGGCTCTTGACCATCTCTTCCACTTCCTTTTGGTCTGGAAAGAACGCGTTTATCTTGATGCCGTACTTGGCGCGCACGTCATCCATCACGTCGTAGGTCTCTTGGTTGAGCCGGCCGGTATCAAGCGTAAAGACGTTGGCGTTTTTATCAATCTTGGCCATCATGTCTATGACGGTGACGTCCTCTGCCCCGAAACTCGAGGCTAGGCCGATTCTCTGCTCAAAAGTGCCAAGCGCCCACTCCAATATCTCTGGCGCGGACTTACTCTCAAATTCCTGCGCAAGTTGCTCAACTTGGGCTGCAGTCAGCCTCATGTACAAGGGTGGATTCCGATCGCCTTATAATACTTGTTCTCAATGCGGGGCGTGCAAGAAATTTGTTTATTAACAAGTTATTTTCTATATATTGTGTATTAACCTATGTCTATAGGGAAAGTATTAATATTGTTACCCCTATAGTTTAGGCATGACATACGACCTCTTTGAAGAGTCGATAAGGTCAAAAGAGACAAAGAAGGCCTACTTGAACAACGTAAGACGCTTCCAAGGGGAGACCGGCTTAGACTTGTCCCATGCGACTGGCAATGAAATCCAGAGCAAACTCATTGAGGTTGTAATAGGCATGAAAAAATCCGGCAAGTCCAATTCAGCGCAAAACCTCATGGTGTCGGCTGTCCAGAAATGGTGTGAAGTCTTTGATATCGAAGGTGTCAAGTTCAAGAAAGTGCGCGGCTATATGTCAGAGGCGCTTGCAAACCATAACGACGTTCCTTACACGATGGACCAGCTGGAATCAATTATGGATGCCGCCGACCTTCGGACGCGCGCCATTATCCTAACAATGCTATCTAGTGGAATGAGGGTAGGCGCAATTCCTACCTTGAGAGTGGGCGACCTTATGCCAGTCGAAAACTTGTACCAAGTTAGAGTCTATTCATTCAGTCAGAAAGAAGCCTACACAACTTTTGTAACACCAGAGGCAAGGCGCGCAATAGATTCTTACATAGAAAGTAGGAAGTCGATCGGCGAAATCATGACTCAAGACTCACCGGTATTTAGACTTGAATTTGATTCAAAGAGCCCAAACAAGAAAGTCGAGCCTATGTCGAGAACCGCGGCTATGAAAGCTGTCGAAAAGTACGCCATCATAAGCGGCACGCGTTCAAAGAACAAAAAAGAAAACAAGCATCTGAGACATACAACTCCCTTAACCCACAGTTTTAGAAAGCTGGCAAATTCCGCCTTTGTCAAAGCTGGCATAAAACCCATAATTGTAGAAACGCTACTCGGACACTCAACCGGTCTCCAAGCAAATTACTTGCGACTCACTGACTTAGATTTACTTGCAGAATACATAAAGGCAGTTCCGTTGCTTACAGTCAGTAAGGAAAGCTCATTGCAATCGGAGGTCGCAGAGCTGCAAACTAAAGTCGCAGATATCGAAATGTTAAAACAAATTGTAGCAAGGCAAGCAAGGCAAATAGAGGAGCGAGATAGAACTATTGAGAGGATAGTGGATGAAAGACTAGCCGCTGCTGGTTTTGGCAAGGGCGAGAAGTTGAAAGGCAGCTTTGGAAAGCTAGAGCCAACAGGAGAATCAGACGAAGATTTTAAAGATTAATTTTTCTTCTGGTATTGTTCAAGCAACATCAAAATAACATCTTCAATGGTCAATTCTTTTCCAGAAAGGCTTCAAAGTCTGCAAACGAATCTGGGCGCATCCGCTTGATATGAGTGATGGTTTCCAGTACCTTGAGCGAGAACTGAAAGTCTCCTGCGGCAGCCTTTCCTATTCCAATGAACGTGCCCTGAGTCATCTTTGAGTAGAACCTCTCGTAGAACGTGGCGTCCATCTCTGCTGTCCTAAAATACCTCGAATAGAAGTTCAGGAACCTCGTCTTCGAGTCAGGGTAGAAAGGTCCTACCCAACCGCCCTTCTCGGCAGGTCGGGGTAATTCCATCCGGAACAGCCTACGATAAGCTTCCCATTCATGAGTCTCCCAGTCCAAAGTCTGAAAGATTACGCTGTTCTTCACCTTTTCTTTTTCCCACGTCAAGCCCCATCATTTTCATGAAGAGCGTCGCAGTACCAGGTCCAAACCCCGCTCCAAGTCGGCCCCAAGGAGTACCTTTACATCGCCGACCGAAAGGCTGTGCGACTTGCTAGAGTTTTCCGGGGCGTTCAAAGCAACATCCGGTCGCTTCGAATAGCGTCATTTGGCATTATCGGATGCAAACTGTCAATTTCAAAATCGCACATGCAAGCCTGTCTGTACTCTCGAAACACTGCTCAAGTGGCATTCTCTTTCTATAAAAGAGGTTCGAATATCTTGCATTGCACTGCATTCCAGCACTTTATTAGATGATGTCTCGCACTTTTTCATGCAAACTCCAATGTCTCCATCTGGCGGAATGAGTCAATTCACTGCATTTGCGCAAATTGCAGCATCATTTTCAGATGCATATCTGAATGGCGTTCGACTCATGAACGCTTACCAGATGATTTACGGAAAAGCGTTCAAGCGGACCCTTGACGAGGAGAGGGAAGAAGCCATCGAAGCTACCATGGGAGGCGGAAGCGAAGGAACCATCGCTCCTAACATGATCGAATCGATTTACAACAGATGGGTGAAAAACTCAGACGATGAACTTGAAACCGAACTAAGGTCGGAACAATTCACACAGACACTCGCAAAATACACAAGAGCTCTCGTAGAATTGCGCTCTTTTATGAGGAAAGCTGGCTATCCTGTAGTTCATATCGATAGGATGTTTGATTTCTATGTGAGAAGCCACATGGTTCTCTCCGTGATACCAAAGGAATACCGTCTGGCTCCATTTGACGTGGCGTACAGAAAGGGAAAAACGAGGTTGCTCCATTACCGTGCGCCGGAACTCACCGGCAGTACCATTGTTGCGGATGCCTCGGCCAGCAAGGATGAAGGCGCGGCTAAGGGTTCTCAAATCACAGGAAAATGCCCTCTTCTCATTATCTATGCCCCTATCAACACATTTCACATCCTGGACCTTAACCCTAGAAGAAGCGTGGTAAGAAATTTGCTCGCATCAGGCGGGTTGGACATTTACATGCTTGACTGGGGATACCCCGACTGGAAGGACGACGCTCTGTCACTGAGCGATTATCTCAACTATGTCGTAGATGCAGTTAACGTTATAAAAAGCGAATCTGGGTCTGACAAGGTATCGATTCTCGGCTACTGCTGGGGAGGTATAGTAGCCCTCAGCTACACTGCATTATTCAATGATAGCGTTCGGAATTTGGCACTCATGGCGGCGCCCGTGGACTTCAGCAAGGATACCACCATGCTTGCCCACTGGGCGAGAACAATAGATGTCGATGGATTACTGGACGAATTCGGCCACATGGATGGACAGGTACTAGACCTGGCATTCCTTATGCGTAATCCTCCAAGGTATGGGTTTGACAAATACATACGATTTTTGCAAAGGTCGTACGACGGAGAGTTTGTTGACACTTTTATTGACGTTGAAAGGTGGCTGTATGATACGCCGCCCATTCCCTGCAAGCTTTATCAACAGATCATCGATGATTGCTACAGGAATAACCTGCTGGTGCTAAACCAGATGGAGATTACGACAGCAAGTGACGGCAAGAATCACAAGATCGACCTTGGGAAGATATCCGTACCGCTGCTGACAATAGTTGCAGAAAAAGACGACCTTGTTTCTCCCGAGGCCTCGATCTCGATAAACGACCATGTCTCAAGCAAGGACAAGACTGTACTGCAAAATCCGGGAGGGCATGTAGCGCTGTGTGTTGGCGGCATAGCGCACGAGAGATTGTGGCCACAAGTGGCAAAGTGGATTACCTCACAGTGAAACTATTCACGCTGTTTCAATGGTCGCCAAAAATGATCCGGTTCAAACTGCGATAATTTTGGAATCAATTCTTTCACAACCTTTCTCCTTCGCTGAAACTTATCGCCAAAATGCTCCTTCTCCAGCTTCTTCAGAGGGATACATTGCCTCCAACAGTATCGATTCAGTTTCACGTGAAGCTAGCCTTTGTTTGAGGTACCTTGCCATATCTGTAGTTGTGATGATTCCGACTATTTCCCTGTCATCTGGATCCTCAACCAATAGGTGCCTTACCCTTTTCTGAGCCATAATGTGAGCCGCCTGCTCGATAGACGAATTCTTGCTTATGGATACTAGCGAAGTAGACATCAATGACCCTGCAGTGATAGCTTCGAGAGATACTCTATTTGCGGCAAGTTTCACAATGTCATTTTCTGTCAATATGCCAATGAGCTTGTTTTTGTCATCGGTTATGGTCACCGAGCTGATATTCCTCCCAATCATTGTTGTGGCAGCGTCCAATACGCTTTTTTTGGAATCCACGCTTACCATCCTGGTACTGGCATATTCTTCAACGGATGGCATTTTTTCTTCATCATCATTATCCCTACCAACCATGATACTCCTCTTTCTACCGCATGATATATCTTGAAGGAATTTTGTGCATTGCACTGCATTCCAACTAAGAGCCTATCCCAAAATTATCCTCCTGTATGCAATGATACAACAGGCAGGTTGCACCAGCCCAAGGTAGTTCTCCGATTTCTTCTCGTACCTGATTAACAATTTTCTAAACCTGTTATGCCAGGAATACTCTGTCAACTATTGGTGTTATCCATGTTTCACTCTTAAGATTAACTCTTGAAACACCGACGCGACCTGAATACTCGTATTGCAGGTTAGCTTTCAGGGCGAATAGCCAAGAAATCCTTAAGAAAAAAATGGAGCTAGGCGAGCTGCCTAGCCTCCAACCTTTGAACCCTGTGTCTTGACGCAAGGGTCAGTCCTGTGAACACCGCTACCAGCGACGCGGCTAGTAGCGTTCCCGGACTGCTGACACCTGTTGTCGCCCATGAAAAAATTGTGGCGACACACATTGCTGCCGTGGTGCCAAGAAACAGGACCACATTTCCTTTTGCTTTACTTATGTTCGACATTGCGCCGTCCGTTGCGGAAACGGGTATATAACCGCCGTGTCTAAAATTGGCTCTGTAGAAACCAAGCATTATTCACCTTCTAGTCGATATATCTCATTGGGACAAGCTTTCAGGTAGCTTCCTTCTGCATGCCTGATGAGAGAGTCAAGGTACGTCAGGATGTCCAGGACCATGTTACGCATCCTGAAACATGCCAGGATACCGGTATTCTTCAATAGAAAGAGCAACTACATATTCACAGTCTGGCAACATGTCGTTCTCCTAACCATCAGACAGTACGAAGGCAAGAGCTACCGCATGTTTGCGGAATGGCTGGTTGAAGCCCACTATCTCAGGATGTTCCTGCAGCTGTCGAGGATACCTCATTTTACAACACTGCAGAAATTCGCAGACAGAATAACAGGCACGGTACTGGAAAGGATAATCACTTCCTTCATCTGTCTAACAGACATCAAACAGATATTCTCCCATGTATTATCATATCATTGAACACCTAAAATGGATCTGTTTACAGTCAGTTTTCAGGTCTATCTTCTCAATCTTCCCTCATCCCTGCATATACTGAGCAAAAGGCGCGAATAGAGTTTATTCTCTTAGTAACATGTAAGAGAACACTAGAAATAATAGTTTCTTTCTACATTTAGATAGCTGTATTATATTATATCTATATGGAAGCGATGTGTTCTCTTTCAGCCTTTTTCTTTATTTTTATCATGTACGTGACGCAATTACTGTTACATGGATAGTTGGAGACCTGAGGCCTACAGAAGGCAAACATCATTCTGATGTGAGCTGATTTATCACAAGCTTGGTCGTATTCAAGCGTAGTGGCTGAGACACTGTTCAATCTTAGGGACATTTCCCTCCCCTGTTAAGTTAGGGAGATGGAGTGGTAAGTTAGGGACACCGCGGCCTGTTAAGATAGGGACATGAGCAGCAAGCCCCACGATGACCATTGTCCCTCTAATTATCAAGAATCTTGTGCTATTCAGAGAGAAGGGGGGCAAAAACCGCGCTGTATTCAAAGCTCCCGACGGCAAGGAGATAACCATCCCCGCAATGAACATCACCGGCGTCAATATCATTTCAAAGAAGGGCTTGCACAAGGACGACCTGATGGTCCAACTTGACTGCAAAGATGGCCAGGGAAGGAACCTCCGGCTGATTTTCAACGTGAACGATGATATCATACGCGGAGTAATGGCCGGTATCGACGAGCTGGCTGGCGAGGACACCGTGCTGCGTAGCTTTGAGGAAATGACCGTGACAACAGAGGTTAAGTATTGCGTAAGCTGTGGGACTCAAATACCAAAGACGGCAGGGTTCTGCTCCTCGTGCGGACAAAAGCAGTGATTTGTTTTCCTAACTTCTGTGGTTCTACAAGGCCTTACGATGGGCCTTCAGGCCCCGGTTTTCCCGTACGATGTGTACAACATCGCTCTTTTTTAGTCTCGAATCGACACTATCTATTCTAAGAAACAATATATGATGCTATCGAGTTTTACAAGCATCTGATGTCTCTTGGCTGTAGACTTCATCCATGTAATAATCTCACTTGGAATACTGCTCTTTGCAGCCAAGCTGATGGCAGAGCTCTTCCATAGAATAAAGCTGCCAATAGTGCTGGGTGAATTACTTGCGGGCATCATCGTAGGTCCATTTGCGCTCGGTGGGTTGTATCTTGTCGACGGAGAACCGCTTGTTAACCTTAATGAAACAGTCAGGCATGTTGGCGAAATAGCCGCTATTGTGATCCTGTTCATAGCAGGTCTGCACATCACACCACGCGAGTTCCTAAGAGGTGGCGTTGCTGCATTCACTGTCGGTTCTCTCGGTGTCATTGTGCCTTTCTTTGTTGGATACTATGTGTTCACTGCATTTGGCGTGGAGGCGCTCCAAGCAACGCTTATCGCAACGGCACTGACCGCAACAAGCATTGCAATATCAATTCAGGTGTTGACTGAGCTTGGAAGGATGCACGCGCCAGAAGCACGCCTGATACTTGGGGCGGCAATTGTTGACGACATCCTTGCAATAGCTGTGCTATCAGTGGTCACGACGATGGTGCAGACGGGAAATCTGACTCCTGATATCATAGACATCACATTTCTTATCTTAAAAATACTCGGGATATTCGCTGCACTTCTCGTAGCTACCATTTTCATAATCCCAAGAGTGTTGCATGTAGAGAAGTTGTGGAAGTCAAAGGGTAGCGTAGAAGGCATAACCACTGCCTCATTTTTTGCAGCAGCTGGCATTGCGGCAGCCGTTGGTCTTTCTCCCATAGTTGGAGCTTTTGCAGTAGGCATGGCAGTTGCAAGTACCCGCGTCATTAAACAGATGGGAGACTATGTATCAAAACTGGAGATAATCTTTGCTCCCTTGTTTTTTGCAATCATAGGCGCTCAAGTAGACCTTCGCGGCATCAATATCAACGTACTATATCTCGCTGGCATAATAGTGGCAGTTGCCATTGTAACAAAACTTGCAGGCTGCGGATTGCCTGCGATGATATTCCTGAAGAACAAGGGCAAGGCTATGAAAGTTGGAATAGGCATGATCTCTAGGGGTGAGGTGGGCTTGATCGTTGCGGGTGTAGGAGTATCTTCGGGCGTGCTTACCAACGACATATATACAACAGTTATCATCATGGTTGCCCTCACTACCATAATCACGCCGATATGGCTCAAGGTGGCATATCGAAAAGACCCGCCAGAGCCGAATGATACCGCTAATGAAATTACAACCTAGTCATTCCAAACCACCGCGCTGCAACAGCCTAATGGAACAACCGAGTACGCAACAGAACTCGATGTGATCCTCTCTGATATCAGTTGCGTTCCAGTCCATCGCGCCAAGCAATAGCTTCAAGTTCAACCCGGACAGCTTCCTCGACGGGAATCACGGGTCGCGCTTGGAATTCGAAAGCAGGGAAGGTTGAGCATGCCTTGTGAACGGCCACCGGATCATCGCAGTCCACCAACATATGTCCACCCCACTCGCCCACTCGCACTACGAACAACTCAATCTTGAAATTTGCAGGCGCCTTCCATTTAGTAAACACCTCAAGTATCCGCTTCTGCGCATTCTCGTACTCGGCAGGCGAACCTTGCGGACGTTCAAACCAGCTGATCATATACTTCATTGGGATCTTCCTCTATTGTCTACGCATTTAATTCTTTCATCTTTTGCGTAGCAAGTATGTTGGTCAACGTTTTTGGTGTGTTTTTGTGCTCAGAAAGGGGGCACAGTGTTTTTTACTCCTTGTTTATCTAAAATCTGAAAAGCTTGGTAACTTTAACTTTGAAAAAGAAGGAGACGATGTCTATTACCTGCAAAATGGGATCTATCGTTTTAATGGTAAGTGGAAGCAGAGGGGATTTGGTAAGCTGAAAGGAAAGGACATCGAACACCTTGAGACGGTTGAGAGAAATGACCGATTGTATTACAAATTGAAAGTTCTACGTAACACAAGAATTCGGTCGTCCATATTACAGAATAGGATAAAGGATATTGGCGAAATCAGACCAATAACAAGGCTAGTCAATGTCAATGCTGATAGGAAGCGATTCTGGCTAGGAGCGTTAAACTCGATTGAGGATAAAGTCTGCAATGATTCCATGCCTTTGTCGTTGAATCATTTCACAAAGAACGGAGTGTAAGGTGGAACTTTGCCGTAATACGGCTGGCACGAAGTCATCTTGATTTCTTTTTCGGTACGCTTACCTATACATCGAATGAACATATCGCATTTTTGGGAGTAGGACTGAAATCTATCCTACTATGGCTATGAAACTCGTGTGAAAATACTGATATGGGAAAATACCTACACGTACAAAAGTCTTTTCGGAAAGGTTAATCTTTAAGCTTAAGCTTCTACTTCTGCCGTAACATGGAGTGAAGTTAGCAATTTGAAACCTTCTATCAGTCATTTCCAAGGAACCAAATTTACTGGCGTTCTTTTTTTCTTGGCGTTCCTGGCTGGCACCTCCACTATCCATTTCGCTGCTGGTGTCGAAGAACGCGATTCTACATGCGAACGCTTCGATTGGAATCAAAGCTGTGATCTATCACCTACAGCTCATCTATTGGTCGGAGACGTGCTAATAGCCGGCGGAATAGGCGGCGTTCTAGCCTTCATTTTTTACCGGCTGGAGCATAGGAATCAGATGAAAATAGACAAAATACTAGAATCACAACAAGCCCTGAATGATCGACGCAAGGACTACGCAATCGAGCATTTGAAAAGCACGTTGAACCTTACACTTTTTGCTATGAGTACGATAAGAGGATCGATAACCCATTATAACGCTGCCAGAATGCTGAAAGAAAAAAGCGATCAAAAATGGATTCAATCAACTATTCTCTCACAGCTCAAAGCACAGGAAGGAAAGCTAGGACGTATTTTGCAGAACGTGAGAACTATTCTGACTGCAAGCAACGATGTTTTGGAACCTAATGTAGTTAGTCGAATCTGGGGAGTTTGTAACTATATAATTGGGATAGAAGTGCAGCAAAAAGAGGACGGTACAATGATGTATCCGAAGTATAATGTTTGCATTTTGAAGGTAAGATATCTAATACAACATCTTCAAACTTATTCTCCAGTCAACCATTTATTCAGCGAGAACGAAGAACCCTATGAAAGCCCTTTGATCCCTTCAGAATTAGGTGAAGTTAAGGAAGTGCAACAGTAAGAATGGGTCTCCGTGGGAACACCGCCAATCAGCCTGGCACAAATCGTGATTATAGAAAGGCATTCGGTCAATTTTCATCGAACAAGACGCAGAGACTGGATTCGCTGACTGCACACGAGATTGAACTGGACTCGCAAGAAGACCTTGCAGGGGGAGTGCACACGATAGACTTTGAAAAGGGAGACATCGTAATCAAACAGTCGGGAATTTATCTCATTATCGCGTGTCCACAGATTGGTAAGGTTAGGGGTACTATACCAAGATGGATTGATTTTTGGGTAAGGTTGAACAACGTAGACGTACAAAATTCTAACATAAGGGCAGTCGTAATGGATCCGCAGGAAAAAACCGTCGTACCACTGAATTCCGTGCTACCCCTTAATAGAGGCGATACCTTGAACATAATGATGGCGGTAGAATCAATGGGTGAAGGTTTGGGAATTGAGGCAATTGAACCTGATGGTGAGCCTACAATACCCTCTATCATTGTCACCCTTGTGCAGCTTGATTAGAGCTTGTTCATGTGTTTATCAACGGAACTTAAACACCCTGTTAAGGCATCAATATTAAATGTGAAAACTGAAAAATATTGAACGCCTATGAATACCACTTGCCGTTAGTCAAAGTTTGTGGTTTGTCAAAAAAGAAGAAAAGATGGCAGGTTTGGCATTTATAGGGTGCAGGAATTGCAACTTAACAGACAGACGCAGCATTCCATCCTGGTGGTGTAGGGTCAGATTTACTTCAGGGATTCTTTTCTTGCATGCTTCGCATTTTGCTCCAAAGTAACTGTAGGATAACAGTCTGATTGAACCGCTTTCTTTTTCCCACTACGACGTGAATTATTGCGGAACTATATGAGGAGTCTCCAACAAATCCCCTCTGACGTTATGATGTAGATAATGCGTACAAACTCATGCGTAAGAGGGGGGGGGGATTGTATTTTACTCCTTGTCTATGAACTCGTCAGGGCTTGACGGCTCGGGATTCAAGCCCTTCCTCTTCCTCACGTCTGCGACCAGGGTCCTGAATATAGAGTTTGGCACGGGCAACCACGACTTGAAATACGTGGTCCACAAGGCCTTGCCAGCGGTCCCGCCCCTCATGGCCTCCGAGAGGTCAAAGGTCTCTGACGCCGGAACTTCGCCCTGGATGATGGCGATGATGCCCTTCTGCTCTACGTTCAAGAGCTTGCCGCGCTTGCTCGACAGGATGCCGGCCACCGTCCCTATCTGCTCCTGGGGGCACTTGACCTCGATGCCCAGTATTGGCTCAAGTAAGACCGGATCCGCGATGAGGATCGCGCCGAGCATCGCCCGCCTTGTAGCCGGCATCAGCTGCGCAAGGCCCCTGTGGGCCGGATCCTCGTGGGGCACAAAGTGGTGCAGCACGAACTTTACTCCACGCACCTGCTCCTTTGCAATCGGACCGTTCTTTATCACGTCGTCAAAGCCGGTGCGGATGGAGTCCATCGACTCCTGTATGAACTGGACGCCCTTGGTCTCGTCGACGAACATATTTCCCGAGGCGTCTATTGCCTGGACGCTCCTCGACTCGTCGGTTCCCCAGCCCTTCTCTCTGAGGATCCTGGCCATCTCCTTCTTGTCCATGTCCTCCTTAAGCTTGCCTGTTCTTATCAGGTCGACTATGTCGTCCGGCAAAGGTTCGACGCGCAAGAATATCTTGTTGTGCTTGTTTGGCGACTTGCTCATTATGGGTCCGGCCTTTGCGCGGATGGTCTCGCGGTAGTTGATAAGCGGCTGCGTCGTCACGATGTCAAGGCCCATTTCCTGCAGGAGTGATGTAGCAATCTCGAGGTGTAAGACGCCCATTCCAGCCATCAAGGTCTCACCAGTTTCTTCATTAATCTTGACTATGAGGTTGGGGTCCTCGACGGTTATCCTGCGTAGTCCTTCGACAAGCTTGGGTAGGTCCTTGGGGTGCTTTGGCTCTACTGCAATCGTGACGACCGGCTCAGATACATACTTGATAGACTCAAACGCGGTCGAGCCCTTGACGGTCGATATCGACTCGCCGGATACTGCATAGTCCAGGCCAAGGAGCGCAGGAATGTTTCCTGCAGGCAGCACGCTGACTAGTTCACGTGTGTTGCCCATGTAGATGTTGACTGATTGCACCTTGCCGGGCCTCTTGGCGTCAATGAGATACACTTCGTCGCCGTCCTTTATCGTGCCTGAATACAAGCGACCTGTCGCTACCCTGCCTGCCTGAGGGTCGACGTTGATTGTGGTGACCATCATCATTGCCGGGCCCTTCTCGTCGCAGTTGAGAAGTGCCTGCCCTATCTCTGAGTTGAGGTCGCCGGGCCAGATTTTCGGTATACGGTATTTCTGCGCCACGTGGGGCGGCGGGTGGTGCTCAACCACCATGCCAAGCACGGCGTCGTGGAGCGGCGACTTTTCGGCAAGCGCCTTTATCTTCTCCTCGCCTTCGAAAGTATAAGCCTCGTAAACGTCCTTGAAGCTGACACCCTTTTTCTGCGCCATCTTGAAGTTGAACCCCCACCTGTCCTTTGCAGATCCGAATGCCACGGTATTGCTCTGGATGCTGACCTTCCACTTCTCCTTGTACTCCGGCTCTGCATACAAGTCGATGAGCCTGTTGAAATCTGCGATGATGTTTGAGAGCCACTTTTGCATGGCCGGCGCGTCGAGCCTCAGCTCTTTGACGAGCCTGTCTATCTTGTTAATGTAAAGCACGGGCCTGACGCGCTCTTCAAGTGCCTGCCTCGTAACAGTCTCGGTCTGTGTCATGATGCCTTCCACAGAGTCCGAAACGACTACCACGCCGTCGATTGCGCGCAGCGCGCGCGTTACCCTGCCGGTAAAGTCGATGTGGCCCGGAGTGTCTATCATGTTGATGACATAGTCCTTGCCCTCGCTTTCGTAAAGTAGCGTCACGTTTGCGCCCCTGATGGTCATCTGCCTGCTCTGCTCAAGCTTCATAGAGTCAAGCGCAAGGGCCTGGCCTGCTACAGAGGGGGCGATGATGCCCGAAGCGGCAAGGAGGCTGTCTGACATGGTTGTCTTGCCATGGTCGACGTGGGCAATAACGCCGAAATTGCGTATCTGCTCCTTGTTACCAATGATTTTGACTATTTCTTGGGTAGACTTGAACTTGGGCATCTCTCTTTTAGAAAAAATTTGATTGGGGACTATAAACGTTGCCTATATTTTCCACCGGGCACCATTTAATAGTGCCCGGCGAGGGCTCTGTTTGAGATGGAGATCACGCTTGGCCACACGCCGGACGCCGATGACGCCTTCATGTTTTACGGTTTTGCCTCGGGCAGGGTCTCTTCTGACAAATTCAGGATAAAACACGTAATTCAGGACATCGAGACCCTGAACAGGCGTGCGCTGGCGCACGAGCTTGACGTTATTGCAGTCTCGGCGCATGCGTACGCCTACCTTACCGACTACATCATATTGCGGGGGGGAGGGAGCTTTGGGCTGAACTATGGCCCCGTCGTCATTGCAAGAAAAGGCAGCGGCATTAACGCCGACAAGCTGAAGGGCGCCAAGATAGCCATCCCGGGAAAGATGACTTCTGCCAACCTTCTGCTAAAGCTTGCCGTCGGCAACTTTACGGAAATAGAGATGCCGTTTGAGACTATACCAGATGCAGTCCTGTCGGGAAAAGCGGATGCAGGCGTTGTCATACACGAGGCCCAGATAACCTACGACAGGAGCATGTTTGACGGAGTGCTGGAATTGGGTCCTTGGTGGCATTCACAGACAGGCGGGCTCCCGGTCCCGCTTGGCATCAACGTCGCAAGCAAGCGCACCATGACGACGGATCAGTTAAAGGAGTTCAGCGACCTTTTTGTGAAATCGATAGAGGCCGGCTTTGAAAACATGGACGCCGCGGTAGAATACGCGATGCAGTACGCGCGGGGCCAGCCCAAGGAAACTATAACAGAATTCGTGAAAATGTACGTGAATGAGTTAACGCGCGACATGGGTTCTGCCGGCAAAAAAGCAATTGAAAAGATGTTTTCGATGGCAAAAGAAAAAAAGTTGATAGACTCAGGCGCAAAAGTCGAAATAGTATAGCTCCACTCCTTCTCTGCCTTCACTTTTGTCTCCAACGCAAGTATCGCCGCAGCAGGTCCGATGTATGCTCCTTCCGCGGTCTCCACTGCTATTGCCATTTCGTTCACGCCTCCTCCCCTGAAGAACATGGCTGCCATTTTTTTATACTCGGCGCACGCACCAGTTTTGTTGCCCGACGAAAGGCCCGAGCAGATAAGCGACTACATGGAAAGCCTCGCCGGCAATCTTGCGCCGGCGGCAATATCAGGCTGGCTCAAAAAGGTTGCAGAGCGCGCAAGGGAGCTCTGCCCTGAGAGCGGCATAGAATTTACACCCGGCGGCGACTTTGGCAGCATCACCATCCCGACCAAAGAGGGCCTCCGGTGCGTGATAGAGTCGATAAAGGTGCACGAGGTGCAGGCGCCCGAGCTGATAAGGACAATCCTTGCGACTTACAGAACAAGCCTAGAGCAGCGCGCGTGACCAGAATTCCTTATACACTCGTGACGCCATCCCATACTTTATGGCCAGCATCGTTGTTTCGCGGGAGGTCATACTCTACATCAGCGAAAAGAAGTTGAAGAGGCCAAACCTCGTGTTGTACCGCGACGTATCCGGATTAATAATGAGCTACACTACAAGGAGGCTCAGGTTCGAACCAAAGGTGAAACTGGCAGACAAGGAACCAAACGAGCTTTTCGTGGTAAAGGATAACAGCTACGGCTTTCCCATATAGGTCGAAAGGGGGCTTTTGCCTAGCCTGGCCAAGTACAACTCGGTGCTGATTACGCTAAAAAAGGGGTTTAGGAAGGGCCTTGAGCTCAAGCTTGGGCTCGATCTTGTTGGCGGCCCCTAATCTGTAAAGACCACGCGGTTTCTTATCCTGCCCAGCTTTTCTATCTCCACTTCCACAACGTCGCCATCTTGGAGGTATTTTTCATGCGACGACAGCGAAAGCGCAGTGCCACTTGGTGTTCCGGTGGATATGATGTCACCGGGCTCAAGGGTCATCACATTGCTCAGGCTGTAGATTATCCTGTCTGTCTTTAAAACAAGGTTTCTTGTAGACGAGTCCTGGCGCACCTCGCCGTTCACCCTAGTAGTCAGGCGCAAGTCGCACGGATCAGGGACCTCATCGGGCGTCGTGAGCCACGGGCCGCAGGGTCCGAATGTGTCAAAGCCCTTTGCACGGGCGTACTGCTTGTCTATGAACTGGATGTCTCGTGCAGAGACGTCGTTTATCACAAAATATCCGGCCACGTAGCCGGATGCATCAGGCTCCGATACTTTCCTGCACTTCTTGCCTATCACCAATGCAAGCTCGCCCTCATAGTCAAGCTGTGTGACAAATTTCGGGCAGACGATGTCGTCGTGCGCGCCGCAGAGGCTCGTACGGGGCTTCATGGAAACGACCGGATCCTTTGGAGGGCTCTTACCAAATCGTATCCAGCTTGCCTGGTCTGTATAGTTGAAGGAAAGGCAGAGGATTTTGAAAGTCCGCTTTATCGGCGGCAAGAACCGGAACTCGCCCGGCTTGTGGCGGTAGTCGATTTTCCCGGCTATTTTCTGCGCATAGCCGCCAAACACAAAGTCCTCAAGGGCGGCTGGGAGCTTTGTGCCGGCCTGCTTTTCTATTTCGTTGTGCGGGGCCACGCCACCTTCAGGGCCGACTAGGGCGTAGGTTTCCCGGCCGTCTTTTACTATCCTTGCAACCTTCACGCAGATCAGCCCTGCTGTATTATTACCTGCCGCGTATTACGTAAAGTTTCGCTACCCGACACGGAATATCAGGTCCAGAAACAGCACCAGGCTTCCAACGGCCACGCTCATTATCATGAACGGAAAGCCCACGCGCATGAAGCGGTTGAAGGATACAGGGTGGCCCCCTTTTTCAGAAAGCCCCGCTGCAATGATTCCCGCGCTCGAGCCTATCAGCGTGCCGTTCCCCCCGAGGCCCGCCCCGAGCGCAAGGGCCCACCACAGCGGGCTTATTTCAAAGCCGCCAAACTCGGCGGTTATACTCTCATTGCCGTTCAAGAGGAATACCAGCGGGATCATGGTTGCGGTAAACGGTATGTTGTCAACGAACGCGCTGGCAACCGCGGACATCCATATTATCAGAAAGAACGTCAGGACCGGATTCCCGCCCGTTATGCCGAGGGCAGTGTTTGCAAGGAGGTCTATCATCCCCGTGCGCTCGGCGGCGCTGATTATGACAAAGAGCCCGGCAAAGAAGACGAGAGTGGTCCAGTCCACGTCGTGAAACACCTTCTCCGGCTTGGCCCGCGTCGCCACCAAGAGCACTCCCGCGCCGGCGAGGGCTATCAACGACGGCTCTATGTGGAGGCTTCCGTGGACTACAAAGAGCGCTATCACGCCTGTAATGACTATGAGCGACTTTTTCATGGCACTCTTGTCTGTTATCAGCGACTTTTCGTCTTTGGCCATCAGCTCGTCTAGGTTCTCGGGTTTTTGCGCCAGTTCCTTCCTGAACAGGAACTTTAGCATGAACATAGACGCTACAAGCGAGATGCCTATCGTTGGCCCCAAGTGGAATATGAACGCGTTAAAGTCGATGTCGGCCGCAGAACTTATGAGGATGTTAGGCGGGTCGCCTATGAGCGTGGCCGTGCCCCCCACGTTGGACGCAAGCACCTGCGCCAGTATGAACGGAACAGGTGACAGCCTGAAAATCTTGAATATCGAGATCGTGATCGGCACCATCAGGAGCACTGTGGTTACGTTGTCGATGAACATCGACGTGATGGCCGTAAAGACGCTCATCATGACGAGCAGCTTCCACATGTTGCCCTTTGACGACTTACTCATCTTGATGGCGAGGTACTGGAATATGCCCGTCTCGGCCATTATGGCCACGATTATCATCATGCCGAGCAGGAGGCCGATGGTATTGAAGTCGATGGCTTCCGTGACAAACTCAAAGCTGGCCCCCGGCTCGATAAGGCCGGTCGATATGATGATTATGATTACTGCAGTGGCGCCTGCGAGCGCAATTGCAGTCCTGTGGACTATTTCAAACGAGAGCACCACGTACACCGAGAGTAGGACTAGCGAGGTGAGCTTTAGCGCCAGAGGCAGGGCAAGGCCCACGGCGTCGGGCACCGTCATGACCATGGCGGAGATGACGGCGACAAGGGCAAGGCCGATCACGGTCTTTTTGTGCGCTGCGCCCTTCTCCAGCAGAACCAACCTCTATTCACTGATTCCGGTGATATATAGCCATGATCAGCTATTGCGTAGTTTACAAATGCATTAGCTGGTGTCCGGGAACGCCGTCCTTACCCCTTCGACAAACTTTTTCGAGTCCGACACCCAGCCGAACACGCCGCCCTGCATTTTTATCTGATTTATAGCCGCCTGGTAGTTTCCAAAGTCGGTCGCGCCTGTACAGTCTTTTACGAGCAGGCACCAGTATCCATGGTCATTGGCCTCGCGCATTATCGTGTGGACGCAGACATCAGTGGTGAGACCTGATATCACCAGATGTGTTATGCCAAGGTTCTTCAGGAGAAGTGGCATGTTGCTCTGCCCAAACGCCCCCTTGCCGGCCTTGTCTATCACGTACTCGCCCGGCACTGGATAGAGGTCGTCAATGATGTCCCAGTTTTTCTCCCCGCGCATGAGTAGCTTGCCAAGGCCTCCTTTAGGCGTGTCGCCTATTCCTACGCCATTTCCTATTATCTTGCTCCTCAGGATCTTGTTGTACGGAGCGTCTGACAGGTCGGGAAGGTGACCCTCCCTCGTGTGTATCACTTTGATATCGGTCTTTTTACGAATATTGTGAAGGACATAATGTATGGGCTTTATCGGCGTAGACATCAGGCCAAGATCATAGCCCATGACATCGACGTAGCCCTTGGGGCCGCAAAAGTCTATTTGCATGTCGACGCTGACGAACGCCGTGCGCGCGGAATCAAACTCGACCCACGCCCTGTCGCCAAGGCGAGGGCAGTCCTCCACCTCCACCTTGAACAACCTGCCCCTCGGCGGACCGTAGAGCCAGGTCGGGAACTTGAAGGTCTTGGTCTTTTTGAACTCCTCGTAGTCCTGCTCTACCCTTTTCAGGACCTCTTCCCTTGCAGCTGAGGTGAAGTCCGCGTCGGATCCCTCAGGTAAGTTCTCTCTTCCTGTCAGGCTAGAACCCTCCCTTTGCGGGTCTGGAGCTTCTTTTATGGTTTGCATCCTCGGTTTCGACCTTTTCTTCCATCAACTCCTTGTGCTGCTTAAGCTTGTCCCGGAGATGTGGATACTTTAGGCTCAGGATCTGGCAGGCATACACACCGGCGTTGTAGGCAGAATTTATCGCCATGGTACCCACGGGCACACCGAGTGGCATCTGGACTATGGAAAGCAGAGAATCAAGCCCGTCAAGCGAGGTACCCCGCAGCGGGACGCCTATGACCGGCATGGTGGTGAGCGAGGCTATCATTCCAGGCAGGTGTGCGGATCCGTCGGCTGCGGCGATTATTACCTCAACCCCTTTGGAGTCGATCTCGGCTATGAACCTGAGCGTCTTTTTCGGGGCCCAATGCGCGGCCACTATGCACACTTCGCTTTCAACCCCAAATGAGTCGAGAGCGGCCTTGGCGTCCTTCAGGTCTTCGTAAAGCTTCAGCGAAGGAACTGCTATCGAGACCAAAGGCACTCTGGTTGCTTCGCCTGTTTCCATCAGTTTTTCAGAAGAGCTACCCTCTTCGCCGAGCTTTTCCAATTATAGAGGCACATGTTTTTCAAACCTATAAGTCTATTTTACCTCGGCACCGCAGTCCTTCATATATCATAGAAGAAGGAATTTGAAATTAATTGCACCGAAGCACAGGCATTTAGGATTCCCTACGTGGTCATGTTTCTTGGACCTTTAATTGATTGAATACGCTGTTTGTCCAGAATTACCATGATGACCCCTAGTACAGGCAGCCAAGTGTCGCGAGGTTTTAGTATGAAAAAAGAAAAGAAAAGAAAGGGAGGAAGGTTAGCTAGAACCTTCCAAGTCTTATCGAGTTGCCCCTGAAGCGGGCAAACCCGATCATTGCCGCAATCGAAGCCGCAAGCACCAGCGCCGCTATAATCCCGAATTCAGGTACAACGGTTGTGCCTATGATCTCCACAGAATCTTCGCCTGAAGGTACCGTGAGCTTGATGGTCGTCCCGGTTTCCGTGGAGCTTACAGTCTCAAACGGCACTTCGCTAGCTCCGGCCTTAACCATGGATATGCCATCGATCATGCTCTTTGGCAGCGTCAGTTCCACCTCTCCGGCCGCGTCAAATTCTACTGTCACCGACTCGTTGGGGTTTATGGTCACCGCTGTCACACGGGCGGTCTCAGACCTGCCTATTACGCCATAGCTGTCGCCGCCAAATTGGGCACCCACAATGCTGTCATCGGCATCCTCGGTTATCTCTGGAACGATTATCCTTTTCTCAAGTACATCCTGTGTCAGCTCTTGTAGCCGCGCTTTCACATCTGCCGGAACGCTGCTGTCCAGACTGTGGAATGGTGCTAGGTAGACGATGCCGTCGCCAGAGGCTCCTTTCCCTGATTCAATGCCCGGCTTGAATATCTTGCCTTCAAACCTGTCTTCTACAACCATCTCAGTCGCCTGCGCGAAGGCCTTGTCTATGTCAAGCACAAACGATGTCAACACTGTGTCCTCAGCGAGCCCGTTCTGATCGCCCACCGCACCAAACGCGTAAATCCCCCTGTCTTCTGCAGCCTGTATCACGCCATGGCCGGAAGTGTCAGCCACATGGAACAAAAAGTCAGCGCCGCTGTTTATTTGCGCCAACCCCGCTTCCCTGCCCTTCGAGGGGTCGTCCCATGCGCCTAGGTATGTCCCTATTACTCTGATGTCTGGATTGACTAATTTGGCCCCCAGCTCGTATCCTTCAAATATGTTTATCACGTTGGGATACGAGTCTCCACCCACATAACCTATGGCGTCTGTCTCGCTCATCATTGCCGCAAGCGCACCCAAAAGGAATGTTCCTTCCTGCTGCATCGGGAATATCGACGCCACGTTGCTTGATGAAACGAGTCCTGTAAATACAACGTACTTGGTGTTGGGATAGTCCTTGCCCACCTTGACTGCAGGGTCTCCCCACTGGAACCCGTGCGCGATTATCAGGTCGTAGCCGTCTTCCGAGTACTGCCTTAACGTGGACTCAATAGCCTCAATAGCAATGCTTTCTCCGGCAGTCACCTCATGTCCTTGGTCTTTCAGTTTCTGGGCGGCTGTATATGCCGCTGCACCCCAACCACCGTCACTGAAAAGCGCGTCCGTGACAAGGGCTATTCTTAGTTTCGTTTCGCTCTGGGCGTTAGCTGCCTGATATGGAGCAACGAAGACGAATGCGGAAACGAGGACCGCGGCTGCAAATACAGTAAGTGCTGATGTTGAACCTATTCTAGTTCTGGTGTTGGTTACCATAAAAAAAAGTCATACGTGGAGGTATTATACTTTAGTATATCTTATCAGAATAAATGACATATATCATAAAGTTGTAAAGGGTAGATAGACATAATTTCTCTAAGTGGCTAATTTCTTTTATGATTGGATTCGTATGTTTATAAATCTTGTACAAGTTTGTAGCTGTAGCCGCTGCCGCTACCTCTCTCCACGCTTGTAGGGAATGGCAAGGGCGGCCGGTGCCCCCCTTCTTTTGTGCATGCCGGCGAGGATAGCTATTGGAATCAGGTACGGAAGCATCAGCAGGAACTGGTATGGTACGTCTGTCCCCGTGGCTTGGAGTCCAAGCTGGAATGCGTCTACCATTCCAAATATGAAGGCTCCGGCAGTTATCCAGTATGCCTTCCACCTGCCAAAGATCACCAGGGCTAGCGCAACCCAGCCTACTCCTCCAGTAACATTTTCTAGAAAGTATCCTGTCTGTACAAGTGAAAAATATGCTCCTCCGACCCCAGCCAAAGCCCCACCCAAGATGACCGCAAGATATCGTATCTTGTAAATGTTAACGCCAAGAGCATCCGCCTGCTTTGGATTCTCCCCGACTGTCCGTATCTTCAGGCCAAGGCTGGTTTTGAATATGAAATAATGGGTCACGGGCACTAGCAGGAAGGCTATGTAGACAAGCGGGTCATGGTTGAACAATATTGGACCGATAACTGGGAGATCCGAGAGTCCGGCTATAGTTATCTTTGGCATGAGTTCAACACTGGGCGCTATGGTTTGCACACCAAAAGCAAGTCTGTAGAGCAACGCGGCAAGTCCCGTACCCAGCAACCAAATGGCAAGACCGGCGGCTAGCTGGTTGGTCCGGATGGTAATGCTCATGAAACCTTTGAGGGCGGCAAGCGCGGCTGAGGCTGCCATCGCCATCACAATCCCTACAACATAATTTCCGGTGATAAACGTGCCCATGAATCCCGCGAAAGCACCCATGAGCATCATTCCCTCGATTCCTAGGTTAAGGATTCCGGAACGCTCTGCGATTTTTTCGCCCAGCCCTGCAAAAAGGATGGGTACGCTAAACCGTATGCCTGAAACGATTATGCCTAAAATGACTGCCTCAGTTTCACCCGCCATCTTTCAGCGTGCACCTCCCCTGTTTCTTCTGCTCAGCCAAACAGCGAACAACCCTCCAACGAGTACGAACACAAGGATTAGCGCCTGGAGCGTCATGGCAAACGCAGCTGGTACGCCCAGGCTTCTGTTCATGGTTTCAGAACCGGTCATTAGAGCGGCGAAGAAAAATGCTACAATGGCTACGCCTATTGGATGCTGCCTCCCCAAAAGTGCTATAATGACAGCCACAAAACCATATCCAGGCGAGATACCCTCTATCAAGAGGTGCTGCACACCTATAACCAACAATCCACCTGCGATTCCTGCCAGCCCGCCGCTAATTCCAAGTGTGACAAAAACGCTCTTTGTAATGTTCATTCCAGCATAGCGAGCTGCATCTATGTTGGCTCCAACGGTTCTGATCTCAAAGCCTATCTTTGTCTTCCACAGGTAGTAGACCCCGACGGTCGCAAGAACTGCTATGAATATTCCTCCATGGAGGCGCGTCCCGGGAAAGATGATCGGCATCTGCGATTCCTCAGATATCTCGGGAGAATACGGGTTAAATCCTGGTGCTTTTATGGGCCCATGCAGCAAGAAGGATATGAAAAGCAATGCGACAAAGTTTAACAGGACGGTCGAAATAACCTCATTCACACCAAATTTTACCTTAAGTACTGCAGGCACTAGGGCAAAAAGCGCGCCAAAGATAAAGCTAACAACTATTGCTGCAAGGATTGCGATGCCGGGTACTGCCCCGAGCAAGGAGATACCTACAAGCGTGCCGCCTAGCGCGCCCATGTAAAGCTGTCCCTCCGCTCCGATGTTCCACTGTCTGCATCTGAACGCCACCGAAACAGCCAGCCCGGCGAGGAGAAGCGAAATCGTCTTTAACATCACGTCCCCAAATCCAAAGACGCTTCCGAAGGCTCCCCTGAACATTGTGGCGTAAGCATCACCCACGTCAATACCAGCGGAGCCGAGTAGTATGGCTCCCACGACAAACGCCAAGCTTCCTGATGCAAACGGAACAAAAAACTTGACATCTCTAAATCTGGTCAGTGCTTCGGAAATCCTTGCCCGTGAGTTGCCCCGTGTATCAGAGATTGCATCTGGAACTGTCATTTCGTTCCCTCCAAGGCTACACTTTTGCCCCCCATTAAAAGGCCGATACGATCCACATCCGCATCCTCTCTGTCCACTACGCCCATGATCTTGCCTTCATAGATCACGGCAATACGATCGCAGACAGTTAGAATTTCGTCAAGGTCAAGCGATAACATCAGGACGCCGACGCCATTTTCGCGTTGCTTGACCAATTGTTTGTGGATGTATTCGGCTGCCCCTATGTCAAGACCCCTCGTAGGGTTGTGCACCACCAGAACCTTTGGGTTTCTTGCAAGCTCTCTGGCCATCAGCACCTTCTGCAAGTTTCCTCCAGACATGGAGCTGATAGGAACGTTAATCCCTGGCGTTTTTACCTCAAAATCGACTACCACCTTTTCAGCAAACTTTTTCATTTCTTCTTGCTTCAGAAATACCTTACCCGAGTATCCAGCGGTATACCACCTGTCCAGCACCAGGTTCTCGGAGATGGAGTACTCTAGTACAAGCCCAGTGTTGAGCCTATCCTGTGGTACGTATGCCAGACCCCATTCCCTGATCTTTCTGGGTGAAAGCTTGGTTGTCGACCGGCCATCCATCATGATTTCACCGCTCTGGACTTTCCGCAGGCCGGCTATCACCTCAGCCAGCTCTGCCTGACCGTTTCCGTCGACGCCGGCTATGCCGAGGATCTGTCCCTTTCGGAGTTCCAAAGACAGGTCCTTAAGGAACAGAATATTAGAATTGTTGAGCGCTGAGATGTTTTTTAGTTGAAGCACGATGTCGTTCTGGGCAGTCGACTTTAATTGTATGTCTTCTATCACTGGCCGTCCTACCATCATCTTTGCTAGCTCTGTTTCGTTGGTTTCGCTGGTGTTTACAGTACCGACCACCTTGCCACCTCGAAGCACCGTAACCCTATTGCTTACTTCCATAACTTCGTGTAGCTTGTGTGTGATGAAGATGATGGAAAGACCCTGCCTTACCATCGACTCGAGCATAGCAAATAGCGCTTTTTCTTCCTGCGGGGTAAGCATGGATGTGGGCTCGTCAAGAATCAATATCTCCGCATCCCGGTAAAGCGCCTTGACTATTTCCACGCGTTGCTGCTCCCCGACCGCCATGTCACCCACTACGGCTTTCGGGTCTATCTTTAGGCCATACTTCTCCGACAGCTGTTGGATCTTCTTTTCGGCACTAGCAAGGTTAAGGAAGAATCCCTGAGATTTCAAACCCACGATGATATTTTCCGTGACAGAATGCGGAAGGGTTAGCAGAAAATGCTGGTGAACCATCGCGATGCTAAGCTCCATCGAGTCGTTTGGCGACTTGATGGTGGTTTTCTTTCCTCTCACGTAAATCTCGCCCGCTTGGGGCTGGTACAGCCCGTAGAGGATGCTCGTCAGTGTGGTCTTGCCGGCCCCGTTCTCGCCCAGAAGCGCATGGATCTCGCCCTTGCGCAGCTCGAAATTCACATCGCTGTTAGCAACCACTTCCCCGAATCTGATGGTAATTCCCTTCATCTGCACGACGGGCTCGCCGGGACGTATGGAAGAAAGACCCGTTGTCTCAGGGTTCTTACCATCTTGCTCACCATTAGGAACAAGGCTGCTTTGATTCGCTTTCTTCCCCTGCAAACCGAATATGTTTCTTAAAGATGTAATAACAAAAAGGTTAGCAAGCGCATATTATACTTTGGTACATTCCATGAAAATATTTGCCATATATCATAAAGTTCCAAATAATGCATACATTGTCGCGGTGTTGATAAGGAGAACTTGCGCTTTAGGTCTACTGCACGAGCCAGATAGAGCGCAAATTGTGTAAAAGTTGCATGAAAACTTGGGCTGGCTTGTAGATATTTGATATTTTGGGTCGCTGCTTGTATCATGGATTCTAAAGAAAATTATTTATGCCATGACGGCCAAATTTTTTGATTTATAGTTAAATATTCATGACTGCTGCTTGAACTTGGCGCATAGGTTGTTTGTCAGGACAGGATATATTCCACATAACTATAAGGCAGAACTTTTACCGGGATTCCCTTCAGCTGTTAAAGATTTCTGACAGCATCAGGCGCGTCAGCAGGGAGATTCTGGAAGCCTCCATTATCATGGCCACCCCAACAAACAAGGAGATCCTCATCCGTCTGGGCTTCCGGCCTTCGTCGGTCGGAGAGGCGCAGGAATCAGACATCATAATAGCCATAAGGGCCCGGGACCAGAAGTCCGTAGACTTGGCGGTTGCGGAGGCAGACAGATTGCTAGAGTCTCCCGCAGGTGCTTCAAAGCAGGACGAGTCAAAGGTAGACGACCTGGAGTCAGCGCTTCGCTCCATGCCTGATGCCAACTTGGCGCTCCTCTCGATCCCCGGCGACCATGTCAGGGAGGTCTCGTTGAAGCTTATCGATCTTGGTATAAATCAGCAGATATTCAGCGACCACGTTCCGGTGGAAGATGAGCTTGAGATCAAGACGTTGGCTGCGGAGATGGGCGTGCTGATCTTGGGGCCCGGCGCCGGGACATCCATCATGAATGGAAAGGGGATTGGATTCTCAAATGCCGTGAGGACAGGCCCTGTAGGAATAGTCGCTGCTGCTGGGACAGGCCTGCAGGAAGTCGCAACGCTGCTTGACCACTGCGGCATTGGCGTGAAGCACGGACTCGGGGTGGGAGGAAACGATCCCAAAGACAAGATCGGTGGGATAATGATGATGCAGTGCATCAAGATGCTTGAGAGCAATCCAGACGTGGGCATAATAGGCATAGTTTCAAAGCCACCCTCGCCTTCTGTCCAGGAAAAGATTGTCAGCTACCTAACCAGAAGTGCAGGAAAAAAGTACGTCTTGGCATTCATTGGCGGCGCCGGAGGCGACCAGAAAAACGGTGGCAGAATAGTCCAGGTCAACACCCTTGCGTCGGCGGTGCTTGCGATCGCAAAGCAGCTCGGAAGGAGGCAGTTCGAGATGGCAATAGCCGCAACGTACGTCCCTCCAAAGGACCTGATGCCCAGCCTCGAAGATGAGTGGCGAAGACTGGGCCCGGGTCAAAAGCGCGTCAGGGCGCTCTACACCGGCGGCACCTTTACATACGAAGCAGAGGTCATACTCGGCTCTATATTGGCAGACGAGCCCATCTATTCCAACTCCCCAATCCTAAACATAAAGCAGCTTGATGATTCTTTCAAGAGCCAAGATACCTCAATAGTGGACCTTGGCGAGGAGGAATTTACAGAGGGCAGACCCCATCCCATGATCGACCCGACAGTAAGGAAGTTCAGGATAGCAGAAGAAGCAAGCGACCCAAGCGTAGCAGTGCTCCTGATGGACTTTGTGCTTGGATACGGCTCCCACCCGGATCCCGTTGGAGCAGTCATTAACGAGATAGATGATGCAAAACGTATGGCGGGAAAAGCAGGAAGACATCTTTGCGTGGTGGCGCATGTTTGTGGCACTTCCGACGATCTCCAAGGTTACAGCCAGAGCATAGACAAGCTGAAGGGCGTTGGCTGTGTGGTCCTACCCACAAACGCCCTGGCGGCTGTGGCCTCCGCCGCGGTAGCCCGGCGGGGCAAGGTGGACATCGACGGGATCTATGCGCAGTACCTGACCGCAGGAGAGGCGATCGAATGACAGACAGCGGCAGCGCAAGAAAGCTGTTGGATTCCGAGCTGAAGGTCATCAACTTGGGTTTGGACATCTTTTATAACGCCTTGGTGGAGCAAAACGTTAAGGCAATGCACGTGAACTGGAAGCCTGCCCCCAAGCTTGACAAGGAGACTGAAGACATACTGGACAAGATGCTGTGAGCCATTGATGGAAGCCGAAACCCTGTCCAGTGCCGGGCTGCTTGATTGTTATTGCATAGGCGGCGTTCATAGCGCGTTGGCCCAAAGCCGCGGAAAGATCGGCCGGGCGATAAATGTCTTTGACAAAACAATCAATATCCGCACGGTGGAGGACGAACTGCTGGTAATTACGCTGGGCAGCATGAGGTCCCCAGCGAATTTGAATTTGAGCGAAGGGCCGTTGCGTCAAGCAGGCTTTGCATACCTTGTGCGTGAAAGCCAAGATGCGGTGGCGAAGGTGGATCATACCGGAGCAAAACCGAGGATTGTGCTGCAGGTAGGCAGCATCGCTATCTCCATCGACGAACCTGATGTTTTCCAAAATTCGCTGCAAGAACCAGCGGCAGAGTCCCTGCACACCTTTGCAGCTTCGAGCGACAGAATATTTTCGGTCCTTGCAGGCGGGGCTGGAAAAGAGAGAGCTGGCTGTCTGCTAAATCCCGATGTCACTACGATGGGTCTACTTCCCATGTTTCTTGACCGGCTAGCATCAGGCAACACAAGTAATGAGCAAGACCTACTGGCAGAGGCGCTTATGGGACTTTGCGGCAGGGGTCCGGGGTTTACGCCTGCCGGTGACGACTTTATAGCAGGGTATCTGGCCGTGTCCAACTGGTTGAGTAATTCGCTGAAATTGGGCCCACACATAATCCCCGGCAAAGAATTTTCGCGGCTGACCACCTGGACTAGTTTTAAACTCATGGAGTACAGCGCAAGAGGTCTGATCGACGATCAGGCGCAATTGATGATCAATTCTGTGGCTAGAGGCAGCGTAGATGATTACATCATATGCATTGGGCTTATCGGCAAGCGGGGCCATACCTCGGGCATCGATTTTGCCACAGGCGCTACAGTAGCCCTGTACACGATAGCAGACAGAGTGTGCGGGACGCGAACTCTTGACCATATCTCAGACCTGCAGGTCCGCCACTGACCTGCCTGATTATCATAACTTTCAAATTCTAGCATATCTAGATTTGTTGGATGGCAGACTGAACTATGTTTATATAATTTTCTGGTGGAAGGTTTTCCTTGGGACCAGAACAGACGGTTGTCATTGCGCTTGGCGGAAACGCGCTTTTGAAACGTGACGACAAAGGGACATTTGCGGAACAATTTGCCAACGTCAAGGTAGCTGCGAAGGGAATAGCGGACCTGCTGCAGAAAGGATACAGGGTGGTTCTCACCCACGGAAACGGACCCCAGGTGGGGGCAACGGTCCTTAGGCATGAGGCGGCCAAGAACATCGTCCCACCGTTTCCCCTACATGCGTGCAACGCTGAAACACAGGGGATGATAGGCTACATGGTAGTGCAGGGTCTGCAGAACGAGCTTGATGCGAGGGGAATGAAGAATTCGGTGGTTTCCCTAGTCACAAGAGTCGTGGTTGACCAGGCAGACCCGGCTTTCAAGAACCCCGTCAAGCCAGTTGGCCCATATTTAGAGAGGCATCAATATCCAAACCTGCTTAACATCTTTGAAGGATACAGCCAGGGGGCCACGTTCATCAATCCAAGCATAAAGGTTCTTTCGACGTACCTTGGTGACTGGGACAGTCCGGAAAAGGGAAGGGAAGCTGCGTTGGCGCAGATCGACGGCGGTAGTGATTTCCTTCTTCACACTGCTGACACTTCTGGCCACGGAGTGATACAGGCTGCAAAAGAGAAGGGGATTTACGCGTTTGGTGCGGTGGGCGACCAGAACCAGCTTGCTCCGGAGACGGTGCTAACCTCTTTCGTCGTCGACATAGAAAAGGCGTTTGATCAGGCCATTCGGATGGTTATGGAAGACAGGTTTGAAGGCAAGATATTCAAGCCGGGCATTGAGGCAGGCAAGGGTGCCCCTGGTGACGGCATAGTTTATCTGGCGCCGTTCCACGGGCTCGAGGAAAGGGTGCCACAAGACGTGAAAAAGAAACTGGCCGAATTGACGCGGCGTGTGATAAACAAGGAGATAATGGTTCCTGAAAAGTATGAAGTGACTACCGACGACGCTGCCAAGCCCGCGCCATCCATCGCTCGGGCCGGAAAGCAACTACGGATAGCCCTTCTCACGGACGCGCTCTTCAGCGATGGCGGCTGGGGTACCACCGCCCTGAACGCCGCCAAACGGCTTGAAGCCAGGTACGGACACCGCCTAGCGTACGTCGACAACGTGCCTGTCGCCGACATCGAGTCTACACTCCGCCGACACGCAGAAGACGGCTACGACCTGATAATCGCGCACGGGTTCCAGTGGGGAGACCCTGCAGTCAAGGTGGGCAAGGACTATCCCAACACCAAGTACGTAGTATTTACCGGACTCGTCTCATCAAGCAACGTTGCGTCGATATTCCCGATGCAGCAGGAAGGCACATTCCTTTTGGGTGCGCTTGCGGCAATGATGAGTAGGACGAATGTCGTCGGATACGTAGGTGGAGACGAGATTGACAAATTTATTACAGGCGAAGGAAAAATCACCTACAAGTACCAGGGGAACAGCAAGTACAGGAGAGTTGTTCCTTCTCCAAAGCCAGTTGTCATACTCGAACACCAGGCAATACGCACTTTGGTTGACGGAGGTTTCGTGGTGGTTGCCTGCGGCGGCGGGGGTATCCCGGTGATCGAAGCTGCGAGTGGCTACAGGAGCGGGGTTGACGCCGTGATAGACAAGGATCTGGCGGGCGAAAAATTGGCAAGGCAGATCGGTGCGGACAAGTTCGTGATCCTGACGGACGTCGAAGGTCTGTACCTGGATTACAGAAAGCCCACGCAGAGGCTGGTGAAAGAGATCAGGATCAGCCAGCCCGACGTTGTCAACGTTTCGCAGCTTGAAGAAGGCAGCATGGGGCCAAAGGTGAAGGCCTGCCTAGAGTTCGTCAAGAATGGCGGAAGAGAGTCTGTGATTGCCAGTCTTGAAAGGCTAGTTGAAGCGGTCGAAGGGTTGTCAGGAACCCACTTTTTCCCATAATGCAGGAGATATGCGGCTTGCAATCAGAATCCTGCTCTTTTGTGATATATACTAATTTGGAGATCCTGCCGCAATTAAACTTAAATCATAATTTCAAGGTGCGATATTCATTGGTTAGGCAATGGCAGAAGACATAAAGAGCAAAATTGAATCCGCAAACAAGGTCGCAATACAGAAGGTGCTTTCTTCAAGGCCGTTCTTGGTGGACGTCAAGCCCGCTATCGAAGTTCTGCCGGGCATGAAAAAGAGATCGATTTTTCATGCAGGCCCGCCGGTGGACTGGAAGAGGATGTGCGGACCCATGAAGGGTGCAGTCGTCGCCACCATGATCTTTGAAAAGTGGGTCAACAGCTGGGATGAGGCAGTCAAGATGGTGGAAGACGGCGGGGTCGACCTTTCTCCCAATCACGATCACGACGCCGTCGGACCGATGGCAGGCGTAATATCTCCGTCAATGCCAGTTTTTGTCGTCAAGAACGACAAGCACGGCAATACCAATTACGGCAGGATAGTGGAAAACAAGGTTCAATTCGGCGGTTACGATCGGCAGGCAATAGAATCGCTTGAATTCTGGTCCACCGTCCTTGCGCCGGCGATAGGCAAGGCGCTTGGGAAGATAAAGCGCGAGGGTGGAAAGGGAATAGATCTGAAATCCATCATGGCCAGGGCTCTGTATATGGGCGATGAGCTGCACAACCGCCCGGTGGCAGGCACGGCGCTTTTTGCGATGACAATCATGTCGCACGTCATAGAAACTTCCGACAGGGATCAGGTGCTCAAAGTCATAGACTATCTTGCCTCAAACGAGATCTTTTTCTTGTGCTTGGCGATGGCCGCGTGCAAGGCGACCATGAACGCGGCGAGCAACACGGAGTACAGCACCCTTGTAACGGTCATGGCCCGCAACGGCACCGACTTTGGGATAAAGGTGAGCGGTCTTGGTAACAAGTGGTTCACAGGGCCGTCAGGAATGGTGCGCGGTATGTACTTCCCGGGATTTGGTGAAAAGGATGCTAACCCGGATATGGGAGACAGCGCCATAACAGAGACGACAGGCGTCGGAGGATTTGCGCTTGCAGACTCGCCGGCAATACTGTCACTTGTTGGCGGAACGGCGGAAGACGCCCTCAAATACACTAAGCAAATGCGCGAGATCACTATGACTCTCAATGACACCTTCCTTATTCCGATATTTGACTTCCAAGGGACCGGGACGGGCATTGACATCCGCAAGGTGGTAAAGACTGGTATACTGCCAATAATAGACACGGCTATAGCTCACAAGGAACCCGGGATAGGCATGATTGGTGCCGGTCTGGTAAACCCACCGATGGAGGCCTTCAAAGGTGCCCTCCGCGAATTTGCAAGCAAATACAAGCTCTAAAGGGACTCTAAAACCGGCGTATTGTGTTGAAAAACGTGTCACGCTGGGCCGGCTCGCGCTTTATCTCCCGGACCAAACTTGCAAGTTCCTGCAATGACGTGCCGGACGCCTTGCCTGCCGCCTTGAATATCTCCTCAGAGTACGCGGTCCCGACCATATCGTTACCGCCATATGAGAGCGCGACCTGCGCTATTTTTTTCCCCAGCGCCACCCAGTACACCGACACGTTCTTGAGCACGTTGCCCAGCAGGAGCCGGGACACCGCTAACACGCGAAGATCATAAGTCGACGGGCTCTCCGCAGTTATCAGGCCTTTCTGCTCCAGCTCGGTGTTTTCAAGGCTGAACTTTAGCGGGATGAATGTGGTAAAGCCGCCAGTCTTTTTGTGGAGCTCGCGAATCTTGATGACGTGATCTACGACATGCTCCGGCTTTTCTACGTGCCCAAAGAGCATCGTGCAGTTGCTTCTGATGCCAAGCTCGTGCGCCTGTCTTGCAGTGTCGAGCCACTCGTCGCCTGAGCACTTGCCTATGACTAATTGCTTCCTCGTTTCGGGGTGGAATATCTCGGCTCCACCTCCCGGCAGCGCATCAAGACCGGCCTCTTTCAAGCGCGTCAGGACTTCCTTGACAGAGTTGTGCGTCAGCCTAGCGATGAAGAAAATCTCTGCCGGCGTGAACGCCTTTATCGTTACTGTTGGATAGGCAGTCTTGACTGCCTTCATCATGTCTTCGTAATAGTCAAACCCGAGCTTTGGGTGAAAGCCACCTACGATGTGTAGCTCGGTTGCGCCCATCTGCTCTATCGCTATCTTTGCCCTCGAGACCACCTGCTCGGTGGAAAGGGTGTACGCGCCGTCCTCGCTCCCCTTGCGGTAAAACGCGCACAGTGGGCAGCTAGCTGCACACACGTTGGTGTAATTCAGGTAGTAAGAGGCTACAAAAGTAACAGTATTGCCGCACAGGTCGCGCCTTAACCTGTCGGCCGCCGCACCAAGCAGGAAAAGGTTCTCCTCCTTTATGAGCTGGACGCCGTCGTCGTAGCTCAGTTCCTCCCCTGCCAGCGCCTTTTCAAGCGCGGCCGTCCCGCCCGCACTGCCGGCTGCATCTACTGACTGCAACGGTGTTACTACCTCCTATGGATGTTATAAATTTAGGTTCTGCCAGGGCCAAGTCACGTTAGGGGATAGCGTCAAGAATGATTAAATATCATTAGAATCCCACGAACCTTGCTTGCAGAACAGGCTGCTCCAGAAGTTCATGAAACAGTCTGACATATCAGATGTCCTGGACAGCGCACTTGCCGGCAAGAGGCTCGGCCTCAACGACTGCATCCGGCTGGTGAAATCTGACGACGCGTACTCCATGGGTCTTGCTGCAAGCCTCCTGCGCCAGCGGCTGTTCGGCGACACGGTCACATTCATCAATAACATCATCCTCAATTACACGAACGTCTGCGTGACATACTGCAAATTTTGCGCCTTTTACAGGCCGCCGGGCCACGAGGGGTCGTACACGCTGCCAAAGGAGGAGATAGTGAAGCGCGTCGCGACTTCAAAACAGATGTTCGGAATAACGCAGGTGCTCTTCCAGGGAGGTCACAACCCCAACCTGAAGATAGAATACTACGAGGACGCTTTCAGGGCGATAAAGCAGAAAACCCCGGAGGTGGCCATCCACGGTCTGTCGCCTTCCGAGGTCGATATGATAGCCAGGGTGGAAAAGAGCAGCGCTCGCGAGGTGTTGTCGAGGCTCAAGGCTGCCGGCATGGACACATTTGCGGGAGCCGGCGCCGAGATTCTCGAGGACAGGGTCAAGGAGGAGATAAGCCCCCTGAAGATAAAGAGCGACGAGTGGCTCCGCATAATGGAGGAGGCCCACACAGTTGGATTAAAGTCGGTGGCGACCATGATGTACGGCACCGTCGAGACGGAGGAAGAGCGCGCGAGGCACATACTGAAGATAATGAACTTGCAGGAAAAGACCGGCGGGTTCTTGTGCTTCATTCCGTGGAGTTTTGAGCCGGACAAGACGGAGATGCAGGCAGAAGGCCTGATCAAATATCCGTCGGGCGGTTTGCAATTGTTAAAGATGATAGCGATTTCAAGGATAATGTTCAACGGCCTGATTGATCATTTGCAGTCGTCATGGCTCACCAACGGCATCGGAATGGCGCAGCTTGCGTTGAACCACGGCGCCGATGACTTTGGCGGCACGCTGATAGGCGAAGAAGTCGTGAGCGCGACGGGAGCGCGCTCTACCGAACTGACATCAGACAGGATAATCGCTGCTGTCGAACAAGCAGGCTACAGGGTCGCCGAGCGGGACAACAACTACCGAACGATCAGGTACCACTAAAGTATTCTTTCCATCTCCTATCGACAAGGGCCTTTGTCTCATCGTCTGCCACCGCCAGCCGTTGTATCTCGCGCAAGTAGCCCTCTTCCCTAGTCTTTTGCGTGGCGTCGATGCCCATCTTTGAGCCCAAGTTGACAAGCGGCGACGCGGGGTCAAGCGTGTCGGTGGGCGCGTTGTCGACTATGACTGTGTCTCGCGCAGGATCCGCGCGGGTTGTCACCGCCCATATCACGTCGTCCATGTCGTGCACGTTCACATCGCTGTCGACTACGACGAACATTTTCGTCAGCGCAAGCTGCCCCATTCCCCACAGGCCCATCATTACCTTCTTGGCCTGGCCGGGATATGACTTTTTGATGGAGATGATGGCAAGCCCTTGGAACCACCCCGCGCCGGGCATAGAAAAGTCGGCGATCTCAGGGTGGAACATCTGGATCAATGGCAGAAATGACCGTTCGATTACCTTGCCGATGTACGCGTCCTCAAGCACCGGCTTGCCTACGACGGTGGTCAGGTAGATAGGTTGCTTGCGCCTCATTATCCCTGTAAGCGTGAACGTGGGGAAGGGCTCTGGTGGTGTGTAGTAGCCGGTGTGGTCCCCAAAGGGCCCTTCCATGCGCATGTCGTCCGGGTCGACGTGGCCTTCAAGAACGATTTCGGCGTTTGCAGGCACCTCCAGGTCAACAGTCTTGCACTTGACAAGTTTCACACCCTTTTTCCGGGTGATGCCGGAAAACAGGTACTTGTCCATTCCCTCCGGCACGGGCGCGACTGCCGAAAAGACCGTTGCCGGGTCTGCGCCGATGACGATTGCGACCTCTATCTTTTTGTTGTGCTCCTTGAGCATCTTGAAGTGCTGGGCCCCGCGCTTGTGCGTCTGCCAGTGCATTATCGCGTGTTTATCGTCAATAATCTGGATACGGTACACGCCTAGGTTGCGTATCTCGGTCTCGGGGTGCTTCGTCACGGTCATCCCAAACGTGATGAACCTGCCGGCGTCTCCTGCAAACGATTTCAGCACCGGCATTAAGTTGAGCGAAGCTCTGTCTGTTTCTATGACTTCCGTAACGGGTCCGCCGTCGACGTACTTTGGGCCGTACTCCCCAATCTCAGACAGCTTTGGCAACATCTTTAGCTTGTTGAGCATGCCTGACGGCATCCTCATCCGCGTAAGTTCAGTTATGCGTGTTCCGATGTCTGTGAAATCTTCGATTTCAAGCGCCATCTGCAGGCGCTTCATCGTGCCAAATGCATTTCCAAGAATCTGCATGCCAGATCCTTCCACGTTTTCAAAGAGCACAGCCGGCTGGTCGCCCTTATACATCAACCGGCGCATTATCTCGGCGACTTCGAGGTCGGCGCTCACTTTTGCCTTGACGCGCCGAAGCTCACCGGCCCTCTCCAGCGCTTCCACGTACTCGCCGAGGCTCTCAAAAGGCATGGAACAGGATCGACCTTTACGTTAGATAAGCATTCCTAGGCGCGCTTCATAAAGCCGGCCTTGCTCCGCTTGACCAACGGCAACACCTTTTTCATGATAATCCCGTGTACCTTGTCGCCCGACTTGACGTCAAAGGACATCAGCACGACGTAGACGAGGCGGCCGTTTTCGTGAGATATTGGTATGGTCGCCCTGATCAGTTTTGCATAGAAAGAGCAGGCGTAGCATATCTTGCCGAGCAGGTACTCCCAGCGCAGGCGGGTATACTGGCGCGTGGCGGCGGTTATGGCGTACTGGGCGCGCTCTTCGGGGGTCATGATGGGCTTAAGGCCCTTCCTCTCGGAGGTGGCTACTAGGTTGCCTTCCCCGTCTGCAATGCCCACAAAGCGTACGGCAGGGTCTAGCGAGACTGCCTTGTCGCAAAAGTTCTGGAAAGGTGTCTTCATTTACGCAATTACGATGCAAGCTAGGGTATATTTGATTTTCCTGATTTACATGGCTGCGGCTAGCTTGCCTATTTCCTCGATTATCCTTGCGGTGTCTGCTTGCACTTCTGTGGTTACGTACACCAAATGGTTTGCTCCAAGCGGCATCGTTATCCTGTTTATCTTTTCGTACGCCGCAATCACGTATCTTCCCCGCCCAATCTTTGGCGCAAGCTCGCTTCTGGTCTTCCAAGCGTTGACCGCCATTTCGAGCGACCTTTTGCTCTCCTCTGGGCTGAGCATGTTCACCACCCCTGGCCGGTGGTCCGAATACATTATCTTGCCGCCACTATCGCATATGGTGACCATGCGTACTTTGGCATCGAGAGCCATTATCTTTGAATAGGTTTCTTGGTAATTCATGGGTGTATCACTTCTGTCATGCTCAAATGTTCAAATGCACGTAGATAAGGTTATTTTTGAAGCACCAAGGATTCTATGAAAATAACATGAAATAAATCGAATGTTACGATCTTGCTTGTTTTCCTAAAAACTCTTTATTTTTTGATAACTTGCTGAAATATCTACATAAATATTTTGGGAGGAGAGGTGTGCGCGGCAGGAGCATTTTCGCCATATAACTTGCTGAAATTCCTGTGTGCTGTGAAACACGCGAGCGTTTTCTGTTGCAAAACTGCAAGCAAATACTTAAATGGGTTTCATGGGTCGATACAGTTCGCTTTGTCGCAGGAACTGGTAATGCTGGAAGACCACAGGAATACACTCCTTGGCAGGAGGGAGGTAAAGACGGTTTTCAAGGGCGCGGCCGGTAAGCTGAGAAAGACTGAGGCTGCCGAGCAGCTGGCGGCCCAGCTTGGAGTTGACAAGAATAACGTTATCCCGATAAACCTGCTGTGCGAGACCGGCATGGTCGACGTGCACGCAACGTTCTACGTGTATGAAAGCGAGGAGGCTGCCAAGAAGCAGCTTCCGCGTTACAGGCTCCTGCGCAAGATGCCAAAGGCGGACAGGAAGAAGCTGCTCGATGAGGAAAAGGCCGTGAAACTAAAGGCCAAGCAGGCGGCGACGGCTGACAAGGGAGGCAAGAAGTAATGGCCGACAAGAAGGCGCCGGCCAAGGGCGAGGTCCAGGTATACAAGTTCTACAAGGTGGACAAGGACAAGGTCACGAGGAACAAGCGCGAGTGCCTGAAGTGCGGCAAGGGCGTCTTCATGGCCGAGCACAAGGACAGGTTCACATGCGGCAAGTGCGGCTACACCGAGTTTGCCCGCAAAGAGCAGCCAAAGAAGGCCAAAAAGTAGTCAGGCCATTTCTTTTCTTATCGCTTGGACAACCTGCGGCGCAAGCAAAGGATAGAATGTCTGTATATAGCGCTTCGACGTCCTCAGCTTTTTCGCAACTAAAGCGTTGGCGTAGCCTTTTAGGAATTCCCTTGTTATTTTGGCCGCCCCTTCCGCGTTGCCGGTGCCCTTTAGGCCCCAGCACAGGAACTGGATGACGTCCCACGCAGGATCGCCTTTTTCAAAAACAAACTGCTCGAGGTCGGTGAACCAGAGGCCGTCGCTGGCTATGACATTCTTGGGCTTGATGTTGCCAAAGCACGCGCCGGTTTTGTGGACCTGCGCCATCTGCCGGCCCACCTCGCATATCGTAGCGCTTTCCTGCCCTTTCAGCGCCGCTCTCATTACGTGTGCAAGGCTCTGGCCTTCTACAAACCTGGTGACAAGCAGCCTGGAGTCAAGCACCACCGCCTCTATCGCAGGTGTCTTGAGGCCGAGGGTGCGCAGGTGGCGCAACGCCCTATATTCCGTGCCGAGTCTGAGGAGCGGGTCGATCTGGAACTTTTTCAAGTAGGCCGTCCAGACTCCAAGCGCCGCCCACTTGACTGCCTTGGTCTTGGCCAACTTTTTGACCGCAAGGAGTAGGTCGTTGTTGAGCGAGTACAGCACCGTCCTGCTGTTCTGGTTTCCGAGCCTGCGCTTTGACACGGAATAGTTGCCCACGCCGTTTTTCTTTACCACTTCTTCAAGCCAGTCCTGCTTACGGCTGTCTGCTATCATCAGCCCTTCGGGCAGCTTCCAGTAGGCGCATGCGGGGCAGGACATGAACAGCGGCAATTCGATGGGCTGGCGCAGGTGGCGCCGTATCTTTGACTGAGCCTCTATGACTGCAAGGTGGTACATATTGCGCCCCGCGTACGAGTGGATAAAGTAAGAGCTAAACTCGTGCAGCCTCTTGGCAAGCAGGAGTGAGGGCTCGCCCCTTGTGAACTCCAGCCGCCTTTCTGACAGGCGGAGCACGTTGCCTTCTGCTACAAGCAATTCCGGGTCCTGCCGCACGATGTCATCAAGTGCTTTTTGGTAACCCCGCATCGCAAGGTCAAGGTTTCTGCCGCCTCCCGCATAAGTCCTGTAATAGCTGTACGCCGCGTTGGGGTAAAGCGACATCCTGCGTCTTATTTTTGAAAACGCGACGTACTCTAGCGGGAATGACACGTCGGGTGCAATGAGCCCTGTTGACCTGACAAGCCCTTGCAGCTCTTCAAGCACCACCCGGCGCTTGTAGGCCATTTCGACGCCCTGCAAAAACTTGGCGTTTTCCACCGGCTCGTAGACGTGCAACAGGCGACCGGCCACGAACTCGCCGAGGTACGCGCCCTTTGCGTCGCGCTCCAGCGCCTGCCTGTCGACGATAAGAGCTGAAACCTGCACCCCTGACTCCTCCATGTAGGCGTACTTCACCTTGTACGGATAGTTCTCGAGCACAACCAAGAGGTCGACGTCGCTGTCAGGCCTTGCATAGCCGGCCACCTTGGATCCGTAGACGCAGGCCGCAACGACCTTGCGGCCTTTTGCGGCCTTTGTTATGCACTTTTGCAGAACTTCCCTTTCCCTGTCAGAAAGGCTAGACATAGCCTGGAGATCTCTTTCTTTTGCGCAGTTTAACGCTCTCATACCGGGCTATCTTGTCCTTGACCACCTGCTCCACCTGCAGGCGGGCCATCGCCTCCACCGGTATCTTGATGACGTTAGAGTCTATTGGGATCTTTGTCATCGGAAGCCCCTTGTTCATCCACAGCTTTATCGCCTTGTCCTCGAGCTTCAGGTCGCGGAAACCCTCTGGGAAGTGGCTGGTGATGTGCCTTATCAGGGTGGGGTCGGACTTGAACACCGCGCGCTCCTCTAGAAGCCTGCCGGCGTCAGCATACTTGCCCTCAAAAAGCGTGCCGGACAGCTCGTCGGACACCACGTTCATCTTGACTATCCTGCTCACTAGCTCCAGGTAGTGCATGAACTCGTGCGCCAGGATTGCGTGTATAGTACCCTTGAGGCCAAACGCCACGAGCGGTGCTGTTAATTGAACAACGACGCGCAGCAGGTTGTCGTCGCCAATAACCGGTATCGTGCGGGCAAAAAATATACCAAACTGCGTGAACTCGACTGCTGACGTCGAAACAACCATAGAGGGCTCGACGTAATAGTAGGGGTAATTCAGGCCCGATGCCTGTTCCACGCGCTTTATCCCCTCCGCGACGAGCGGGAACCTTTCCACCACAAGGTCGTACATCCTTTGCGGGACCTGACCGGCGGTCAGCGACTCGTGGACCTTGTAGAGCGGGTCAAAGCTCATCTTGCATCGAAATGGGGGTGTCGGAAAAAAACGTTACTGAAGCGTACACGACAGAGGGACTCCCAAGAATCCCAGAGAAAGCAATCTTTGCAAGGCCGAATTCAGGCACCCAATTACTTGTTACGTTAATTATTTAGACATATGTTACCATATCCAAGTCTTGACCGGATAGGTCATTTTCACCCAAACACCTGTGAGTGATACAACATACTTGCCTGTGTCCAAGTCAACAACAAATGTGTTATTGTGTAATCTGACATCTTCAATCACTATCTCATCATTTGCTGGATCTGTTGCATTTTCTATTGTAATGAGATGGTGGCTTGGCTGTTCACCAAGGCGGGCAGCGAATTCCACGCTTGAACCGCTTGTTAGATGAAGTGTATCTGATGGGGGATCGAAACCGGTGTTAGGAGTAAGAGAGGTTCCTTCCCATCTGTAACCCCGAAGCGACCCCGCGTTCTCAGCCATCGTACAGCATCACTATGACGAGCATGGGATCGCGCTCGCAAGGTTTGCTGCTGGCCAGAAATGTCCTGATTGCTATCGCTGTTGAAATAGCTACAGCAGCGATTAGCAGGACATACCTGCGTTTCAACGACATTGTCTTGTCAACCCAAAAGAAACTAGAAACCTTTTGGTGACCAATTCTAGTTCATTGAGATAGAATGGCAGGACCGATATGCATGCAGGTCAGCCTATGCAGAACCTTGAATTTCTACAGATAAGATGTCAAAGGTCACACACTCGCATTTTGCACCAAAGAGCGCCGAGACGTTTGGCTCCATGTATTCCTCGCCACCTACAAACTGCTTTATCGGAAGGCCGCCGTCAGCCTTGATGGTCAGCGTGAATTCACTATCGCCTGTCTCTTTCCCCTGTGCCGAATGGATCTTTTTTGAAGCAACTTTGGATCTGCTTGCAAATTTTGCTTCCTTGCCTGCAAGCGACTTTAGCCTGGCAATGTCGTCTTGCGCAACGGGCCTCGAACAGGCGCAGGCTATTTTGGTTCTGACTGCAAAGCGAGCCTGGGTGTCAGGCAGGTCGTCAAGCGCGCCGGTTATGGTGGCCGTGACGCCGGCCTCCGAAAACCGCTTCTTCTTGAGGATCCTTGCGCGTGGGTCTGATATTTTCACGTAAAATGGCCTGCCACTGCCAAGCACCAAGCTGTTCTGGTCTTCGCTCCCCACCCACGAGAATCTGGGAGACTGCCCGCCAGTCGCCTTGACGATGTGCTTTGCCAGAATGCCCTCGACGCTGTTGTTCCCGTAGAAGCCGGTGTTGTCGCACAGGCTGCAGCCCTTTCCCTCGCACATCGGGCAGCGTTCCCGCTTTTGCGGCAATCCTCGGATTTTTTTTGTATAGCGGCCTTGTAGCGCAATTGGCCTTGCCCGGGCCACCGCGTCGACATTACCTTCTCTGTCTATCGCCACGTTCACGGTCAAGTCTGGCCTAGAAAAATCGACGCGCTTGCCAGTCATCCTGGCAAGCCGCTGACCAAGCTCGCGGGTAAGCTGGCTCTTGATGCTTTCCTTGCCACGTATCTTGAGCCTTGCGCGGAGCGCGTCTTCCCGCTCGAAAAGCTGCGTTGGAAGGGTCGCGCCCACAAGGAACGTGTCAAACTGGTACTGCCCCGCGGCGGCAAGCGCCTTTTCTGCGATCTCGTCCAGTTTGTCGAAAAGCCCGCGGCAGATGTGACATTTGTCCACGCGCCTCTTGCCAGCATAGCCGGCCTGCCGTGCAAGGCAATATCTGCAAAGCTCGTATTCTTTCAGCTGGACAAGGGCGCTTTTAGGATCGTCAACCAAGGCCGAACCTCCTCATGAGGCCCTGCATCTGCCGGCCCTTTGACTGCTTCATCATGGCCTTGGAGTTGTTGTACTGCTGTATCATATGTCTTATCTCGCCCTCGGGCGTCCCCGAGCCCCTGGCTATGCGCTTGCGCCTAGACTCGTTTATGATGTCTGGGTCCTTCTTTTCCTCTCCAGTCATCGACTGGATGATAAAGCGCCACTTTTCCATCCGCTCCTGCATCGCGTCCAGCTGGTCTTCCTTCACCATGCCGGAAAGCCCGGGCATGTTTTCAATCACGTTGCGGAATCCCATCTTGCCCACCTGTTCCATCTGCGCATAGAAATCCTCGATGGTCATCTTGCCGGACAGCACACGCTTTGCCTGGTTCTCATCGGCCTGCGTCTCTAGGCCCTTTGCCATCTCGAGGAGCGCCTTAATGTCTCCCATGCCAAGGAGCCGGCCTACAAAGCGCGTCGACGAGAACTGCTCTAGGTCGTCGATGCGCTCGCCGGTGCCGATGAACATTACCTTGGCTCCGGTCGCAGCAGACGCTGCAAGTGCGCCGCCTCCCTTTGCCGTACCGTCCAGCTTTGTTATGATGATGCCGCCTACCGGCGCGGCCTTGTGGAAGGCCTCCGCCTGCGCGAATGCCTGCTGGCCTATCGTCCCGTCAATTATTAGAAGGACGAGCTCGGGGGTCACGACCTTGTACATATCGTTCATCTCCTGCAGCAGGCCGGCCTCTTCCTTGTGCCTGCCGGCGGTGTCTATTATCACGATGTCAAGGTTCTGCGGCTTGAAGTGCTCAAGGCCATGCTTAGCGATGCCGACGGCGTTCTTGCTATCCTCTTCGCCATATACCTCGACGTTTATCTTGGCGCAGTTCATCTTCAGCTGCGTCAGCGCGCCGGGGCGCCAGGTGTCGGCTCCTACGACGCCTACGCGGTAGCCGTGCCTCGTGAGCCACCTGGCAAGCTTGGCAGTCACCGTCGTTTTTCCGGAGCCTTGGATGCCGAGCATGAGCACGACGTTCTGCTTGCCCGGCTTGAAGAACCGGGTCGCGCCGGGGTCGTCATCGACACTCTTTTTGTCAATGGTAGTTATCGCATCGCCGGAATATCCCAGCATACTTGCCAGTTCGCCGTACAGGATCGTGACTATGTGGTCCTTCCTTGACAGCCCCTTTGGCGGCTGCTCCTTAATGGCGCGCTCTTTCAGGTTCTTTGTGATGGTGAGCACGAGCCTTACGTTGACGTCTGATTGCAAGAGCGCGCGCTGGACGTCCTTGCACAAGGAGTCTATGATCTCCTCGTTGATGTCCGAGGCGCCCACAATCTTTTTCAGCGCGCTCCTGAGCCCGTCACGCAGGTTGTCAAACATCCTTGCTTACTAGCTCCACTTCCAGTATTTCAAATATTCCCCGCTGGCCGTCCCAATCCGCCCTTGCATTCTTTACGTGCAGTTTCTTGAAATACAGCGGGCAGTCCGTGACCAGAGTCTCTGCCTCTCCTCCCTCAAACGCGAGGTTAAAGGCGTGCTTTTTTGAAAGCGCCGCCAGCTGTGCAAGCGACTCTTTGTCGACGATCCTGCCAAGCCACTCTTTTTCTAGCCCCATTGCAGAGACACCGACTATCAGCACGGCAAAGTTGTTGCCCAGAAGACTTTCCATGTATTTTTTCTCATCCACACCCCAGAGCGGCGCAAGTGGTTCCAGACCCTGTTTTTTACACACACCTTCAAAGGCCTGCTTTTGAAAGTTGCTTGCAATCCCGCCGTGGACGACGCCCTCTATGTCGTACAGCGCCTTGGCCTTTGATACCGCTTCTTCAAGGGCCCTTGCTTCCTCTTCCCTGCTCCTGCCCGGCGCAGGCACGCTGACAAGCGGGATCTGCATCGCCTCAGCAAGGTATTCCGTCATGCTGCTGTTAGGGTAATGGAACAGAAGGCTGTCGTCTGCCGCAGGGCGCATGGTAATGAGGCACTCTATCTTGTGGCCGGCCTTTTTCGCCAAAAAGATGGCATAGGTGCTGTCCTTGCCGCCCGAGAAAAGCGCCGCCAACTTCACATGCTAGCGACGGCCCCGGCAAATATTAACTGCCCGCAACTGTTTATATCTGAAAGGCGGCCAAGCGCATATGTTTTGGGCGCTCTTCTGGAGGCACGGGGACTCGTGAAATACTTTGTGTTAAAGAAGGGTTTCAGGCGAATGTTCACGAAGGGCCAGCAGTTTGTCAAGGCAGTCGACGGTGTTAGCTTTTCCCTTGAACGAGGAAAGGTGCTCGTGCTTGCAGGCGAGTCCGGCTCCGGGAAAACCACGGTGGCAAGGCTCGTGCTCAGGGCAATCGACCCGGACGCGGGCTCGATAATATTTGACGGAAACGACATCACGCGCTACACCGGAGGCCAGCTGAAGCACTTCCGCACGTCGGTGCACATGGTCTACCAGGATCCATACGCTTCGCTGAACCCCCGCATGAAGATACGCGATATAGTGATGGAGCCCCTTGCAATACACGACAAGACAAGCTCTCGCCATGAAAGGGAGGAAAAGGTCCTAAAGGCGCTTGAAGAGGTCAGGCTAGAGCCTGTAGGCGAGATAGCGCTTCGCCTGCCGCACATGCTTTCTGGTGGCCAGAGGCAGAGGGTCGCCCTTGCAAGGGCGCTTGTCATGAGACCCGCGCTCATAGTCGCCGACGAGCCGGTGTCCATGCTTGACGTATCTGTCAAGGGAGAGATACTCGGACTCATGCACGAGCTGCGTGAAAAGTTCCACATAGCCTACATCTACATCACCCACGACCTTTCGACCGCGCGGTATGTGGGCGACGACCTTGCTATCATGAACGCCGGCAGGATAGTTGAGATGGGTCCTATTGACCGCGTGCTCTCGTCGCCTGCGCACCCCTACACGCAGGCGCTAATTGCGGCGATCCCCGACCCCGACCGCGGCAGGGCCTGAAAATTTATTAGTGCATCCCACGCCCCACATGTGGTGTTTAGGGCGACTGCGCTGGCAATTGTAACTGCTGCATTGCTCGTTTGCAGTTTTGCGACCGCGTTTGCGCAGCCGGCTAAGGGCCCATACGTTGACCAGGTGCGCTTTATTCACTACGAGGACGAGAACATCGCGCTTGAGCAGGTGAAGGCAGGCTCGCTTGATGCTTATTATTTCAAGATCCCTCTTGAAGCCGCGGCCGACGCCAGGGGCGACTCGAGGATAAAGATCTATGACCGCATGTCGGGCTCTAACGTATTATTGTTGAACCCTGCCCCGTACAAGGACGAAAGCAGGCTCAACCCGTTCCAGTTCAGGGAGGTCAGGTTTGCCATGAACTATCTGGTAGACCGCGACCTTGTCGTGAACGAGTTCCACAAGGGGTATGGCAGCCCCCTCGTGGAGCCGTTTGGCATCTACTCGCCTGAATACCTTAACATCATTGAAACCGTCGAGTCGTTCGGGTTCCGTCACAACCCGCAGCTTGCAGAAAGCATGATAGCTGACGCGCTCACTGCAGCAGGTGCCACCAAGGAAAACGGCAAGTGGATGTACGGCGGCAAGCAGATAGAGATAGAGGTCCTGGCGAGGCTCGACGACGCGCCGCGCAGGCTGATTGGAGACGACATCGCGGCAAAACTTGAAAGCGTAGGATTTTCCGTGCAGAAAGACTATGGCGACCTAAGCAAGGCCAATAATGTCGTGTACGGCACGGACCCGCAGGACCACCAGTGGGACGTCTACACCGAGGGCTTTGCTGGCACGTCCGTGTTCGTAAAGTACAACCCCGTGATACCGGCGCAGATGTACGCGCCGTGGTACGGCAGGATGCCGGGGTTCCAGAACCCGAGCTTTTGGCAATACCAGAACTCGACGCTCGACGACGTAACCCAGCGCGTACTGTTTGCAGACTTTACGTCTGAGGAGGAGCGCAACGAGCTTGTCAACGGCGCGGTCACAATGGGCATCCAGGAATCTGTCAGGGTGTTTGTCAACCAAAAGACAGACCCACACGCGGCCAGAGCCAGCCTGGAAGGCCTTGTTAACGACTTTGGCGCGGGAATTACAAGCAAGTACTCGCTCATAAACGCAAGGCCGGCGCAGGGGAGCTCGCTTGACGTGGGAGTCAAGCAGATCCATCAGGGACCATGGAACGGCGTCGGCGGCCTGAACGACATTTACAGCCGCGACATCTACTTTCTGGTGGTAGACAGCGGCACATTCCGCGACCCGTACACGGGCGACATCGTGCCCGTAAGGACAGAGTGGACCGACATCGAGACAGAAGGTTCTGAGGGTAGGCTCGCCGTTTCAGAAGGAGCCCTAGTTTGGGACCCGGCATTGCAAAAGTGGGAACACCCATCCAACGGGGCCACGAGTGTGGTGACATTTGACCTTCTATTCTCTAACTGGCACCACGGCCAGCGAATGAACGCCGCAGACATCATGTACGGCCAGTACTTCATGTTTGAATGGGGCACGAACTTAGGACCCAGCGACGCGACGGTAGACCCCGAGTTCACATCGCTTGCCGGCCCGGTGCTGGAGCGCGTGAAGGGCATAAGGTTCGTCCACGACAATACCATCGAGTCGTACGTGGACTATTGGCACTACGACCCAAGCGAGATCGCGGACTTTGCCGCCATGTGGGCGACAGAGCCGTGGGAAATAACTGCAGCAACAGAAAGGCTCGTCACGTCTGGCAAGATAGCATATTCAAGGGGCGAGGCCACAGTCAAGAACGTCGACTGGCTCGATATGGTGGTACCCGAGCATGCCACAATGATACGCGACGAGTTGCAAAAAATGAAGAATGAGAGGTTTGTCCCGGTGCCGCTGCAGGGAATCGTGAGCGAGAGCGAAGCTATTTCGCGCTATGATGCAAGCATCAAATGGATAGGCGACCACAACCACGCAGTAATCGGCAACGGCCCGTTTTACTTTGACAGCTACAATATTGCAGGCAGGACCATAACGATAAAGGCGTTCCGCGACCTGTCGTACCCATTCGAGGTGGGCCATTGGTCCTTCTACGAAGAGCCAAGGCTTGCCAAAATAACGAATGTAAACATACCAAGGACCGTCACGATAGGACAGCCCATGGAAGCCATGATAAGCGTGCAAGTCGACGGCCAGCCGAGCAACGAGGCGACGGTAGACTACTTCATATCAGACAAGGATGGCCGCGTGGTTTCAAGGGGCGAGGCCCAGCCGGACGGCCAGAGGGGTACCTTTGCGATAAGCGTGCCAGCGTCAGACACCTCGATGCTCTCAGTCGGCCCCAACCAGCTTAAGATATTTGCCAACAGCGATTTTGCGTTCAGCCCGGACATCTCAACTAGCACGATACTTGCTTCTTCCGGGTCATCGACATCTACACAGCAGTCCAGTGACACGCAATCCAACTCGCAGCAGGAAAGCCCACCTTCCGGCTGCCTGATAGCTACGGCAGCGTTTGGGTCGGAACTCACGCCACAAGTGCAGTATCTGCGCAGCTTCAGGGAGGACTACATCCTATCGACTGCTTCAGGCTCGGCATTCATGAGCGCCTTCGACACAGTCTATTACTCGTTCAGTCCTCAGGTTGCCGACTATGAACGGGAGCAGCCATGGATGCAGGCCACTGTAAAAGTGGCCATCTACCCGCTCTTTGCAATCCTTGGCGCGGCAGAAAGAGCGCATGTTGCCGCAAGCGGAGGAGATGCCGGCGCGGTCGCGGCCGGCGCGGTCGCAAGCGCCCTAATTGGCGCGGTTTATCTCTGGCCGGCGGGGCTTGTGCGCCCTGTCCAGAGACACTCTTCGTTTGCAATCAGGATTGCGCTTGCAGTCCTTGCCGGAGCCGGGGTTGTCATATTCGCAGGCATCGCTGCCGCAAGCGTTCCGGCGCTTGTCGCAGGCACTTCACTCTTTGTGCTCGCAGCTGCCAGCGCCTCTGCAATGGGGGCAGGAAGGCTTGTGGGCAGGGCTATTGAGCACGTCCGCAATTGCAGATAATATTAAAAGAAAGCCACGGCCTTTGGTCTAGCGAGTTGAGTGGATTCTACCGCTTTGTGCTGGTCCGCTCCATAAACACCATAGTGGTGCTGTTTGCCACGCTCGTGCTCACGATAGCGCTCCTGGGCCCCACTATGGACAGAATACTGTTGGACGGCGTCAAGTTCTACGTCGTCGAGGAGATAAACTTCCGCGAGCTGGAGTTCAGCAACGCGGAGCAACGCCAACGGTTCATCGACGAGCGGGTGGAACTGCAGGTACGGACACTTGGCCTTGACGAGCCGTGGTACTCGCCCAAGCGCTTCTTCAACACCGTGCTGAAGGTGATGGTGCTCGACCTTGGCAAGTCCAACTTTCTCACCAGCGAGAGCGGCTCTTCCAACGTCCGGGACATAATCTTGGAAAAGGTACCCAAGACCGTGCTCTTGTTCACCACGTCGACGCTTGTTATCACCGTCATCGGCCTGTACCTGGGGGCATTTGTCGCAAATAGGGCAGGATCGCTGTGGGACAGGCTCAACTCGGCGTTTGCCGTCTTTTCCGGCTCGTTCCCCACGTGGTGGGTCGGCATGCTCATGATCTTTGCGTTTGCGTTTACTTACCACATTTTTCCTGCCCGGGCTACGCCACTGACGCCGCCGGACGACCCTGCTTACGCGCTGGACCTGCTGTACCACATGCTTCTACCACTCATAACAATAATACTGGTCGGGTTTGGAGCCTGGGCCTACATCGTGCGCTATTTCGTCGTCGGGATACTGGGCGAGGACTACATCGCGGCAAAAAGGGCGGCCGGCATACCGGAAAAAAGGATCGTCTACTCTCACGCTCTCAAAAATGCCGCCCCGCCGATCGTGACGGTAGTCGCGCTCAGCCTCGCAAGCTCGTTTGGCGGCGCAATCACGGTGGAGGCTGTCTTTGACTGGCCCGGAATGGGACAGCTGTATTACCACGCCATAGGGATGTTTGACATACCGGTCATAGTGGGACTGACGTACGTTTCGACTGTCATATTCGTCATCACCATCTTTTTGACCGACATAATCTACGCGTACTTTGACCCGAGGGTGAAGGTGTCCTGAGCGCGCCCACAAGCGTCCTTTCAAGGTCAGAGATAATCCGCGAGTTCCGGCACTCAAAGAGCGGCATTGCCGGTGCCGCGATACTACTTGGGCTCATACTCATGACCATTTACTCAGTAGTCGCAATACCGCTAGAGTCGTACAGGCAATGGAACAACCCCAATTTTTGGATTGACCTGCCCAAGTCAGCCGCTCCGGCCTGGACCAACCTGGTTGGCGCAAAGGCGCCCGAGCACCTGGTCATGCGTTCGGGCAGCGCCCAGGTGACGGAGACCTTCGACGGCGGCATAAAGATCGTGACGCACTCGTACACAGTGCAGTTCGACTATGACCAGTTCCCTGCGGATTTCATGTTGTTATATTCTGCGCGCTACGGCTCAACACAGCCGGCCCTGCAGACAGATGTCATGAGGCCGGATGGCAAGGAGTTTCGGATCTACTTTGCGTCGCTCCCGCCGGCTCAGGGTGGCCAGAACGTATTCTCGTCAAGGGTGTTCTCAACCGACAGGGCCGTAGCCGAGTCCCTGCGCGGCGATGTCGGCACGTTTTCTTACCCGCAGGACCCGTCGAGGCCCCAGGTGATGCTCTTCTCAGACGCAAACGAAAGCAAACCGCTGAAGGGCACGTACGTCTTCCGCGAGACGTTCTACCTTTTTGACGGTGCCGACTCGGTTGAGGACTCGGGCATCATCTTGGGTGGCAAGGTGTACGGCGTCTTGGGCACCGACGAGCTCCGGCGCGACCTTGCAACCGGCATACTTTGGGCCGCCCCGGTGGCGTTATTTATCGGCCTGACGGTCTCCATCGCCTCCATTCTCATAGGCCTGATTTACGGAGTCGTGGCCGGCTATAAGGGCCGCAGGACCGATGAGGGACTCATGCGCGTAAACGACATTTTCTATTCGCTCCCCACACTTCCGCTGCTGGTAATCCTGTCGGTGACGGTTGGTAGGAGCATCTTTCTCATCACCGGATTCCTGGTGATATTTGGGTGGGTGGGTATGGCAAAGATAAGCAGGAGCCTTGCACTTCAGATAAAGAACCTGCAATATGTTGAAGCCGCGAAATTGATGGGCCAGTCCGACGTGCGCATCATATTCCGACACATAATCCCACAACTGTTGCCACTCACGTTTGCAAGCATAGCAATCGCCGTGCCCTCTGCCATTCTAGGCGAGGCCGCGCTCTCTTTTCTGGGACTTGGCGACCCGTCGATACCCACATGGGGCCAGATACTGCACGACGCAAATTCCGCCGGCGCGGCTGTTCGAGGCCTGTGGTGGTGGATAGTCCCACCCGGCCTACTGATAGCGATAACGGGCCTAGCGTTTGCGCTGATAGGCAACGCCCTTGACGCAATTGTGAATCCGCGGTCTAAGAGAATGTAGCGGATGCCTCAGGACTCATAATCTTCATCACAAGATCAGACGGCTCTTCCTTCACGTCATCAGCATCCGACGGTAATGCCGTGCGGTATAGTATGAACTTAGCGACTAGCCCTTGACGCGGACTATTTTTATCCTGTCCATTACCTTCCAGTACTCAACTTCGCGGCCCTGGACGTTGTCCTGGAGCTTGTCCCTTATCTCGTCTTCCACCGACGATGTCTCGAACACCTCAAAGCTCTCGAGATCCATAATCTGGAGGACATTGCCGCTCTTGGATATTATCTGGCCACTCCTCTTGTCGATTAGCGGGACGTCCACCCTAGTGGTAACCGGCCCGACGAACGGGTGCGTGTTGCCGTCAAAGACTCCGACCGCGTTTATCCTGGCCTTGGCAGAGCCGTGCTTGCCCGGCTTGCTGTGGTCGTACGAGACTATCCTGCACGGCTCGTTGTCGATGATAATGTACGAACCAACCTTGAGGGCACCAAGTTCCATCGGCTTGCTCAATATAATTCAGGATTCTGAAAAAAGGCAGCATATTTAACAGTTATGATTATATCCTGTCAAGCGCAGAATCGACGAAATCGTCAGTGATCATGGAAGGCATCTTGAGCTCCGGCTGGTATGACAGCTTTTTGCGGATCTTGTTGTAAAGCTTGGTCTTCTTGTCCGTGTCCTTCTCTTCCCGGTAGGTCCACACGAGCTCCAGTATGTTTGCCTGATGGCGCATGCGGCATTTTCGCATCCATCGCTTTTAGGTCCTGTCTAAATAGTCTACTGTGAAAAGTCACTTCAGCTTGTCAAGGATTGAAAAACTTACAAGGTTGTTCAGCATTATGCCCTTCCTTGCCACGTCGCGCCTGGTGCGCTCGCAGTACTTCTGGTCCGTCTGGTGCGTCTCGGAGCCTTCCACCTCCAGGATTACAAGATTCTTTGCGTACGGGAACGTGAACCGGGGCTGCTCAGCGGACAAGAGCTGCATCTCGGCAAGGCTGGCCTTCTTGACCCTGTCCCGGCGGGCAATCACGTTTGCGAGGTCGCCTATCGCCGGGTCGCCGCTTGAATATTTTGTGAAATACAGCGAGACATAGTTCAGCCTGTCGCCAACGCGCTCAAAGAGCGGGCTGTTCAGTCCGAACATGAATGCAAGCCTATCCACATCGTGGAAGATGATGTCAGAAAGAACGCCCTTCATGTCTTTGAAGGACGCCACGACGTAGTTGTTGGCCTTGTTTGGAAAGTAGGGCACGCTTTCTTCGGAAAAAGTCGCCGTGGCAAAGTAAATGTCAATGATGTTGCCGTCTTTCTTCCAGGCTTCCAAGAGCGACGCGGTCTGCTTTCCGTGCGGGGTGCAAACGTATCCGCCGATGTCGTCCCCCTTTCCCGCCAACCCTTTCTTTCTGAGATGCTGCTATTATATATAGTATTTGCCTTTTCTCATGAAAATTTCCAGTACTGGGTCAATAGGTGGTAAAATTACATTTATTGTAGCAGAATAAAATAATAATTATCTGGGCCTTTCAAGCCAACCCATGCGGTAAAAGTACACGAACATGAGGGCCGCCGGCGCCAGGGATATTATGAGCGCAAAGATGAACGTGGTGTAGGGCCCGAGCTGCATCCAAGAACCCGTTTCGATGCCGCCGGGAATGTTGACGTTCATGCCGTAGAACGCCCCGATGACGGTGGCAGGTATAGAGAGTGTGAATATTATGGTCAAGACTGCAAGAATCTTGTTGGTCTTTTCGGAGCTCAGCACGAAATCGGTGTCCTTGTAAATCTCAACCGTCTCCTTTGCCTCCTCCAGCGCCTCGTTGACCTTCTCGACGTGGTCCTGCACGTCTTTAAAGTGGGCCGTCAGGTCTTCCTTTGAGAATCGCTGGACATCCTTTGTCAGCTCTGTAACGGCCCGCTTTACGTGCAGCACTATGCGCCGGAGCGTCGTTATCTCGCGTCGCAGGAGTGCTATCTGCCTTGAAACCGACACCCGCTCGTCAAACACAGAATCTTCGATGTCCTCTATGTTGCCCACCACCTTCATGAGGAGGTGCAAAAGATCATCTACGAGGGCATCTATTATCTTGTGGAGCAGGTAACCCGACGACTTGCCCATCATGGTCTGCCTCAAGCTCTCGTCTCTCCCACAAATGCTGAACAGCTCCTCGATTGGCTTTAGTTCGCCCTGGTGGACCGTCACGAGGTAGTCCGCGCCCACGAACAGCGAAAGCTGTGAGAAGACAAATCCGCGCTCCTTGTCCGGCGTGGGAAAGTGCATGACAATAAAGAGGTGGTCCTCGTAGCGGTCTATCTTCGGTATCTGGATTTTTGAAAGGCAGTCCTCAAAATTGAGCTTGTTAAACGACGGGTGCTTTTTCCCGAGCTCCACAAGGTCCTCGTAGGCCGGCCTCTGCATATCCGTCCACGTAAAGCCGCTGTTTGTAATCGATTCTTGACTCTTTTGCACTTCCATTTTCTGGGCCTACCTCCTTTGCACCTGCCTGTTGCCTTGTTACAGTTTGCGGTGTCATAAAAATGTGCGCGAAGTAGATCACGTCACCGCAGGCCAAGCGACTTGGAACTCGCAGCAGTGTGCCAGAGCGCCGAGTTGGTGCCTGCAACCCTGTATCAGCAATAGGGCAGTGGAGAGTACCCTATCGCGACAGAGGCCGCCCCTATCGTGTTTGATATGACCGTCCTTGCGGTCTGGGCTGGCGCGATGTGCAGCAGGAGGCCGACCCCCAGCCGCTCAATATGCTCACTCACCTGCAGGTGCCAGTTTACCGCGCTGAGAACCTAGGAGGCAATGTCCTGCATACTCTCGGCCGGCTTAAAGTACACAACCGCATCGTCGTTGTAGGCAACGGCAAGCCCCATGTCCATAACCATGCATTGGAGGTACAGGTCTATTGCTATGATGTCCCGTGGAATCGTTAGCCGACTGTCACGCGCATGTCATTTCTTTTGCAGGATTATTCTATCAAGGTTAGGGAAAACAGGATTTGACAAGGTATTCATAGGACCCTACCCATGCCATTCTTGTTGCAGGCCGCGCTTGCGCAATATCACGACGCTCTGTTGGCTGCAGGGCTGCAGAAGGAGCATCTGATCTGCCCAGTATTCGTGTCCGAGAGGCAGCAGGCAAGCGCAGGGGCTATGCCAGGCTTGCCCCTAACGCCTGCGAGGGAAACGGTTGTCCGCGTGCAGGAGGTTGCAGACGCAGGCATTTCGTCAGTAATCATTTTTGGCATACCCAAAAGCCGCGACGGAAAAGGCTCGGGCGCGTTTGGCAGTAACGGCATCGTCCAGCAAGCGGCAAAAGAGATCAAGTCGGCATTTGGCAGGTCTGTAAGCGTCATAACGGACGTCTGCCTCTGCCAGTACAACCTGTCGGGGCACTGCGGCCTTTTGGCAAACGGCAGGGTTGACAACGACTCGACTGTCAAGGCGCTTGTAGAAATCGCCGTTAGCCACGCCGGCGCCGGCGCGGACGTCGTCGCCCCGTCGGCGATGATGGACGGCCAGGTGCGCGCGATAAGGGGGGTGCTTGACGCCGGAAGGTTTTCGGCGCGGATACTGTCTTATTCAGCCAAACACGCCTCGTCGCTCTACACGCCGTTTCGCTCGGCAGCTTTTCAGAGCGGGGGTGCAATAGACAAGTCCTCGTACCAGTTGGGCTATGCAAACCCAAGGCAGGCTATGAGGGAGATGGCCCAGGACATACTGGAGGGCGCCGACATGGTGATGGTCAAGCCCGCGCTTGCCTACCTTGACCTTGTAAAAAGAGCCAAAGAGGCTTTCAGGACGCCTGTTGCCGTCCAGAACGTTTCAGGCGAGTACGCCATGATAAAGGCGGCAGCAGGGCGCGGCCTCGTGGACGAGGAAGAGTGGAAGGTGATGTCGATGGCCGCGATGAGGAGGGCGGGCGCGGACAGGATAATCTCCTACTTTGCGCTTGACGTGGCGCGCTACCTTGAGTGAAGATTATATATCATACAAGCAGTGAACGGAACTGTCCCGCTGTAGCTCAGCCTGGTAGAGCTTTCGGCTGTAGATGTCGGCAAGTTTGCTGACCGCGTGCAACAGCATATCGGGCGCACAGGTAGCAGTAACCGAAGAGTCGCAGGCTCAAACAAGACAGGCAAAAGCTGTCTTGGAGCAAATCCTGCCGGCGGGATACATCCCATCTAATCTACTTATTAATGCGCGGCGCGCAATCGCTCTCATGCAAATAGAGACCGTTAACCCCGCTACAGGTAAAATTATCGCACGCTACGACGCTGAAAGCAGCGAAGACATCAGCCGTAAGGTGAGGCTTGGGCGCGAAGAGTACGCCGCGTGGAAAAAGGTCGACCTTGGCGAGCGGGCCGACCTGATGCGCAGGCTCGGCAGGGTTATGCGGAAAAACCGCGAGGACTACGCCAGGACGGTCACCGAGGAGATGGGGAAGCCTGTGCGTCAGTCGCTTGCAGAGATTGAAAAGTGCGCGTGGGTCTGCGACTATTATGCCGAGCACGCAGAAGTGTTTTTGCGCGACCAGATAGTCCCTACAGAATTCCGCAAGAGCTTTGTGTCGTTTGAGCCACTTGGCGTGGTCGCGTCTATAATGCCGTGGAACTTTCCTTTTTGGCAGGTAATGAGATTTGCGGTTCCTGCGCTCACTGCCGGAAACGTCGGGGTGCTGAAGCACTCCAGCGTCTGCCTCGGGAGCGCGCTAAAGCTGTCGCAGGCTTTCCAGGACGCGGGATTTCCGGAAAACGTTTTCCAAGTAGTAATAGGCGACTACCGCGTGGGCGAGGCTTTGGTGCAGGCGGACATTGATGCGGTTTCCGTTACCGGCAGCCTCAACACGGGCAGGCGTGTGGCAGAGCTGGCATCTGTCGGCCTGAAAAAGTTCGTACTGGAGCTTGGCGGAAGCGACCCGTTTATCGTGCTCGAGGACGCGGACTTGAACCAGACCGCGCATATGGCCACGCAGTCGCGCCTTTTGAACAACGGCCAGTCTTGCATTGCAGCAAAGCGCTTTATCGTCCTGAGAAGCGTCGCGGAAAAGTTCACGCAACTATTCATGGAAAATACCGAGGCCGAAGTTGTGGGCGACCCGTTCGATCCCAGGACCACCGTCGGCCCGCTTGTCCGGGACAACCAGAGGCAGGCCCTTGCCAAGCAGGTGGAAGACGCAAGGGCAAAGGGCGGCAAGGTTCTGGTAGGAGGCAGGCCGGTTGACCGCGAGGGGTTTTTCTACGAGCCCACCATCGTTTCAAACGTCAGCCACGACATGAACATTGTAAGGGAGGAGGTCTTTGGGCCCGCAGCCCCAATAATCGTGGTCGAGAACGAGGAGCAGGCGGTACGGGAGGCCAACAATTCCGAGTTCGGGCTTGGCGCAAGCATCTGGACAAACAACATCGAGCGCGGGGTCAAGCTGGCAAGGCAGATAGAGTCAGGCCTCGTGTCGGTGAACGAGATGGTCAGGTCAGACCCGCGTCTGCCGTTTGGCGGCGTCAAAAAGTCGGGCATAGGCCGCGAGCTGTCAGAGTTTGGCATACGCGAGTTTGTCAACATCAAGTCAGTCGTCGTCAAAGACATACAGAGCAGGCTATTGGTGGAATAGTCTGATTACGGTGCTCTAGCGGAGCGTCTTGACAGCTTTAAGAAGCAATATGCCGACAACGGCATTTGGGATCATGAACCAGTAGATTATGTTAAACGAGACGTTGGGGGTTTGGTTGTCGACCGGAGCAAGAATAGAGATTGCAAGTGCTGCAAACGCAAGGTACGCACCCATGCGAATGTCTTTTGCCAAAAAGGCGAGCGCGCCAAGTGAAAAGCCTGTCAGAGTAACATAATACAATATTGTCTGGTAGTACGCTGCCGGAGGAACCGGAACGCTTCCTAGAGCCTCCCCGGTTGACGCAATGGTGTGAAACGTCAGGCCGAGTACCCAAGGCCTGCCATGATTCCCATGTACGCTATGGCAAGCTTGGCAAAGGGATGGAGGCCTTCATCTGCGATGGCGTTACTATTTTGCACCGCGATATCTTGCGGCTTGTGCGCATATAATTATTGTCGTGGGGCTGTACAGGGGAAAATAATCAGGGATTGATTACTGCCCTGCCTATTATCTTTCCTGCCTTCAGCTCTTCGAGCGCCTTGTTTGCATCTTCCAGCTTGAACTTGCGGGACACGGTTGACTGGAGCTTGCCCTGTTTTGCAATCTCCACAAGGTCGACTAGGTCTGAGTACTTGCCTGTGTAGGCACCGGTAATCGTGAACGCCCTGAGCGGTATCAGCGGCAAGTTGATTTCCATAGAGCCACCGAAAAGCCCGACCATCACCAGCTTGCCGCGCTTCCTGAGCATGTTAAACGAGTTTGGCGCGGTTTTGCCGTTGTTCACGAAATCGATGACGGCTTCTGCGCCAAGGCCTTTGGTGAGATCCTTCACACCTTGCACGGGGTCGCCGGTGCCCGAGTTCACTATCACGTCTGCGCCAAGCCTCTTTGCCTCCGCAAGTTTCTTTTCGTCAATGTCGACTATGACTATTCTTGCTTTTGTTATTGCCTTTCCAATCTGCACAGCCATGAGCCCGAGGCCGCCGGCGCCGATTATCACCAAGGTCTCGCCGTCCTTGACTGCCACCTTTTTCACAGCCGTGTAGGCTGTGAGCCCCGAGCAGGCAAGCGAGGCCGCCGCGCTTGGGTCAAAGTCGTCCAGCTTGACCAAATATTTGTGATTCGGCACTAGCGCGTACTCGCCGTAGCCTCCGTCCTGATAGACGCCTAGCGACTTTGGGGCGTCGCAGAGGTTCTCCTCGCCAGCCCTGCACGCCGGGCACGAGCCCTCGCCTATCCACGGGTAAACAAGTACCCTCTCGCCTTTGGAGAAGCCCTTGACATCCGGGCCCATTTCAGCTATCGTGCCTGCTACCTCGTGGCCCGGTGTCAGCGGGAATTTGACTCCGCGGTCCTCGACCTTCATGAGGACGCCCTGAGGGCCGGCGTATCCGCCCTCCCAGAGGTGCAGGTCGCTATGGCAGACTCCTGCGCTTTCAACCTTGACTAGGACCTGCGCGCCGGCAGGATTGGGAATATCAATATCTTGCAGCTCTAATGGCTCCTTTGTCTTTATTATCCGGGCAACTCTCATGCCGACTGTAAAAACGACAGAGCGTATAAACTAAGCGCATGAAACGCTTTAGTTGCTAAACACGAATTTTTGCGCTGATGAAGGCAGGGTCAGTCGCGTATGTGCTTGTGGCAATATGCGTTCTTGGAGCAGTTGCCATTCCCGCAGGCAACCCCATGTTCCTTGACAGGGCCATTGCCGTTGAAGTCGCGTTCATTGTCCTGACGATCCTGACGTTTGCAGGATACAGAAAGCAGCTGTACGCGTGCGTGCCTCTTGCATCCATCGTGATGGTCGGCAACTCGCTTGCGCCTCCACACGTCGAGATAATGACGACTTTCTCAAAGCCGTTCAACGCGATCGTTTTGATAACTGGCGGCTACGTGCTACAGGGCCTGCTGATGATATTTGCCGTGCGTGAAATTGCAAGAAATCGGAAAGCCGGGAAACTAGGACCCAAGTATGCTGGCCTTTGAAAGTGCCCTGTCAAGTTGTTTCTTGGTCATCAGCTTCTTTTTCATTACAAGCTCGCGGATGCTCTTGTTTGTTTTCAAAGACTCCTTATAGATCTCTGCCGCCTTCAGGTAGCCTATGTACGGATTAAGCAGTGTCACGAGCACGGGGCTCTTTTCAATATACGACTTTAGCCTTTCCCTGTTTGCCCTCAAGCCGTCTATCATGTGCGCGGAAAATACTGGCAGAAAGTTCTTGAGCATGTCAGTAGAGTCGAGCACGCACTTTAACATGCCCGGCAGCATGACATTCAGCTCAAACTGGCCCGCTTGCGCGGCCATCGCAACCGAAACATCGTTGCCGATGACGTTAAAGCAGACCATGTTGAGGCACTCTGCAAGCGACGGGTTGACCTTGCCGGGCATTATCGACGAACCGGCGTGCACCGCCGGTAAGACCGCTTCTGCAAAGCCCGCGGTGGGGCCGGAGGCCATGAGCCGCAGGTCGTTTGCCATCTTTGTCAGTTCTATTGCAAGGTTGCGCAGTGCAGAGGAGCAGTTGGCGACGTCGTGTTTGCTCTGCAGCGAGTAGAACGTGTTTGGCGAAGGCCTGAGATCAAGTTTTGAAACTTCTGACAGGCGCTTGATTGCGAGCTTGCGATATCCTCTTGGCGTGTTTGCGCCCGTTCCGACGGCTGTGCCGCCAAGGCCCACCTCGCGCAGGCCGTCCATCGCCTCGCGCATCCTCTTTTGCGCCCGCTCTATCGAATACGCGTACTCTTCAAACTCGGCCCCAAGCGTGACAGGTATCGCGTCCATCAAGTGAGTCCTGCCTATCTTGATGGCGCTCTGGAATTCTCTGGCTTTCTTGCGAAGCGACCTCACAAGCGTTGTGATGGCCGCGTCCGTCTCGACCATGTTTGTCAATATGGCTACGTGCATCGCGGTCGGGAATGTGTCGTTTGACGACTGGGACATATTTGCGTGGTCGTTTGGGCTCAAGATATCGTACTGGCCCTTTTTCTTGCCTAGGATTTCAAGCGCCCTGTTTGCGATTACTTCGTTGGTGTTCATGTTGAACGCCGTGCCGGCGCCCGAGTTTATCGCTTCAACGACGAACTGATCCATGAGCCTGCCTTTCAGGATCTCGTCGCATGCTTTGACGATCGCGTCCGCCTTTTTTGCGTCCAGCGCGCCAAGCTCTTTGTTTGCAAGCGCGGCAGAGCGCTTTATCATGGCAAAGGCCCTGACAAGGTTGACGTGAGCCTTCTGGCCGGTAACCTTGTACATCTTTTTTGCCCGGAACGCAAATGGCCCGTAGTAGGCGTTTGCCGGAACCTTTACCTCACCAAGCGAATCCCTGTCAATCCTGAAAGACATCGCAATTGCCGGTGCGTTGCGGCCGTAATAAATTAATCGACTCACGAGATTATCCGTGAAGAGACGAGGCTGTCGATTTCTGCCGCCTGCTCTTCAGGGAGGTTAAGGCCGTGCAAGAGCGCGGGTCGGGTACCTGCGAGCGGTGTGTCTTGCACAGACAGGGGCGGCGAAAAGCGCTCGACGCGCTCAAAGACAATCTTGCCGTACCAGTTGTTCTGCAGGCAAAGCCTGCGCTCTTGTTCGTCCATTACGTCAACCTCAATTATTTTTTCAATTATGCCGGAGCCTATTAGCAAGTCTACGTGTGTCTTGCTTGCAAAGAACAGCCTCGATCCATTTTCCCACTCCCTGCGTATGCTCACGTAAAGCTCGCGCCTTGCGTACAAGCGCCGGTCCTGATCTTTTGCGCGGAACACGAAACTGCTCACGCACACCGTTGCAGCGCCCTGACATTAAGCGTTATCGCAATAGCATTATATTATCACCGGCATGCTCAACGCACATGCAAGTCAGCGGCAGGGTTATCGTCTGCGATTTCATCGACCAGGCCGGCATTGATAGCATGAAGCGTGCCGGGCTGAATGTAGACTACAAGCCCGAGATAAAGGCAGACGAGCTTGTGAAAACTGCGAAGGATTATGATGTGCTTGTTGTGAGGAGCAGGACCAAGGTTACAAAAGACGTAATCGAGGCTTCAAACGCCAAGATAATAGCGCGCGTAGGAGTTGGCCTTGACAACGTTGACGTAAAGGCTGCCGAAGCGAAAAAGATCAAGGTGATAAACGCGCCCGAGGCGGCGTCCATTGCAGTGTCGGAGCTTGCAATCGGGCTCATGATATCCCTTGCAAGGAGCATACCCAGGGCCGACGCTGAGACAAAGAAAGGCAACTGGATAAAGAAAGAGATGATGGGTTCCCAATTGTCAGGCAAGTACCTGGGCATCGTCGGCGTCGGAAACATAGGCCGTCACATAGGCAGAATGGCGAAGGCGCTCCACATGAACCTCATTGGATACGACCCGTTCCCCATAAGCAAGGAGTTCATCAGCGAAACAGGCATGATAGTTACAGACCTTAACACGCTTTTGGAGAGCGCGGACTTTGTAACGTGCCACGTGCCGACGACGCCGGAGACAAAGCACATGTTCAACGCCGAGCGCCTTGCAAAGATGAAGCCGACGGCCTATCTTGTAAACACGTCGAGGGGCGAGATAATAGATGAAAACGCGCTTTACGACGCGCTGAAGGCAGGCAGGCTTGCCGGCGCGGCGCTAGACGTTTTCGAGGTCGAGCCGCCTACAAGCAAGCAGTTGCTGGGGCTGCCAAACGTGGTGTGCACGCCCCATGTCGGCGCGCAGACCAGGGAAGCACAGGAGCTTGCGTCCACCGTGATTGCAGAGAAGATAATCCAGATTCTGCGGGGCGTAATATAGAATATAAGGGGCTACCCGTCAGGAGAGTGGTATAATGCACAGCTACATGGCCCAGACATGGATCCGGATGTGGAAGGAAAACGCCGAGGAACTAAAGTCAAAGGCCATCGCATGGAGAAAAGAGCCCACAATCAACAGGATTGACAAGCCAAGCAGAATAGACAGGGCCCGCAAGCTGGGCTATAAGGCCAAGCAGGGCATAGTTGTAGTTCGCATCAGGGTAGGCAGGGGCGGCATGAGGAAACAGAGACCGGTTTCCGGCAGGAGGCCCAAGCACCTTGGTGTCGTTCACATCAAGCAGGGTATCAGCATGCGCAAGGTAGCGGAGCGCAGGGTATCAGAAAAATTTCCCAACCTCGAGGTTATGGGCTCGTACTACCTGCACAAGGACGGCATGAACCTCTGGTATGAAGTTGTTCTGGCGGACCCAAGCCACCCGGCCATTTCTAAAGATCGCGAGATGAGGGGCCGGCTCAAGGCCTTTGCAAAGTAGCCTTTTTTCGCAACCTCGTTGTCTTGAGCACGTGGTCACAGTGCGAGATGTTTCTCAATTTTGAAAGCTTAGCCACCCGTCAGCTTTTTCGCCGAACTGATTATTTTTGTTACTTCATCGGCCGGCGTTTCCTTGTCCATCGTGATGTAATAGAGGTTTTCAGGGTAAGTCAGCGTCAGTATCTTGACCTTCTCGTTCTCGGTGAGCGTGTATTCAGTCTTGCCGATTGACTTTTCAAAGCTCCTGCGCATCTGGTTGCGTGCGGCCTCGATGAAGTACTCGCTCTTGGCTTCCTCCGGCCTAAGCAGCGGGACGACGCCCTTGCGCAGTGCTCCGGCTAAAGTTCGGCCAAACTTGTTCATTATCCCAGCATAGCGTATTCTGGGCGAAATGCCAAGTATGCTGTTGCATTTTTCCTTGTACCTGCCTGTGTTGGGGTCGGCATGTGGTCGAGACATCGCATTAATTCATAGCTGCAAGTATATGAATATCTACTCTATGTTCTGAAAGAATAAATAAAAAAGGAAAAAGATGAGGAGGCGCTTAGCCTTCCATCATCATCGCTGCGCTTTATTTCAGGGAAGCCTTGGATGGGACCCATGTGCCCGGAGGATGGTCGTCTTCAGTGGCATCGTTGGTTGCCACGACTGCAAATGCCGCGCCCCTCAGGACGTGGTTCATGTTGTGGTCAACGCCCACATAGAGACCGGGCACTGGGAAGGTAGCTTCGATGACGCTCGCAGAGCCCGGAGGTATGGTCCAAGTCTCGTCCTGAATCATCTGCCTTCCAAGGAAGTTGCCCCTTACGTTGCCGTCCCTCACATCAATCATACCATTGATGAAGTGGAACGCGATATAGTCGTTGGGACCTGGGTTGACGATGTACCACCTTGTCAGCTCGCCTGGCTTGACCTTGAAGAAGTTGGTCAGGTCGCCTCTCTGCATTTCAGCCAGCAGATCTGGGTTCAGCGGAACCTGAGTTGCCTGTCCGATAGCCGGCACATACTTGTGGGCCATGCCGTTGGTCATGACGAGGTCAGCGTCGTTGGAAAGCAGCTTGCCTACGTCAAAGCTCCCCGTTTCACCTTCAGTGCCTTCGAAAAGACCTTTGTCAGCGCTGTTGTAGATCTCGCCAAAGACCATATAGAACTCCTTGGCTGGAGCTTCTCTTTGCGGATGCACAACAATGCCGCCGTACATGCCGTTGGCAATGTGCTCCCATACGCCGAAGAGCCCGTCAGCTCCGCAGTGATAGTAGAATGCGCCAGCTGTGTTTGCCTGTAGTGTCCATGTCTTGCTCTCGCCTGGCCCAACATTGCCAGAGAGTGCATCGCCTATGCCTGCGTGGAAGTCGAGGCTGTGTATAACATCACCCTCGTTTGTCAGGGTGAACTCTATCGCGTCGCCCACGTTAGCGGCGACTACTGGACCCGGAATAGTGCCGTTAAAGACCATTGCGTTGTACATGATTCCACCCGGATGCAAAGCGTTGTCAGGAGCCACTTGGACTTCCATCTCGTCTGCAATCAGGGTGACATGTCTCGTCACGCCGGAGTGATCAGCTTGCGCCGATGTAAGTGGGGAGCCATTGAACAGAGGGCTGAAAACAAGTCCCACTACAAGAATACCGGCGGCGATACCAGCTATAATCGCCTTGTTCATTAGCCTACGTCAGTCTACTCCAACTATATATATCTTATACAGTGAGTGTAAATAGACCCGAAATTCGGTATCTCCACCCACGGTTAGCACGAGTTACACCATTTCAGCCCCACGCCTAGTCTGTTCACGGTTCCTGACGTTCTGCAACCCGCTGGCATTATGTCAAAGCTTTATGCAAGATCGGGAACCAGCCCTAGGCGAACCCGAAATACGGTTTAGTTCACAAGCTAGTATCTAGACTGGGTGAAAAATAAATGTGTGAGGCCTACTTCATCGTCTTCAGAATTATCACGGTGTTGGTGTCAGACACACCCTCTATCTTGCGTATGTCGTCGATGCACTTGTTTATCTCCACTATGGCCGGCGCGGCTATGATGGTAGCGATGTCGTACTGGCCTGTTATCTCGTAGACGACTTCGATGCCGGGCAGTTTCATGAGCCTTGACGAAACTGCGGACGTGTCTGCCGATGAGCTGACGGAGATGAGCGTGATTGCGCTTGTCTTGTCGCTTGCGCCAAGTTCTATGGTGAAGCGCTTGATCATCCCAGACCCGACTAGGTTTTTGACGCGCCTCCTCACAGCGGACTCTGACAGCCCTATCTCGTTTGCAATGTCCACGAATGCCTTTCTGGAGTCTTCCTGGAGTATGCGGATTATCCTTTCGTCGGTCCCGTCAATGTTAGCTGACATTTCTCCTCTGTTCCTCCCTTGTCAATACACCGTCCATTATTTCAACTGCGCGGGAAACCGTCGCTTCGTCCATGACAAGTGGCGGAAGCAGGCGAAGGATGTTCCTTCCAGAGTACAGCATCAGCAGTCCTTGACTGATTCCGTCGAAAAGCATGTCCTTTACCTCAAAGCGGAGCTCGACGCCGAGCATCATGCCAAGGCCCCGGACCTCCCTGATTATCTTGTGGCGCTCCTTGAGGCCTTCCAGCTTTTCCTTGAAGAACCTGCCTATTTTTGCAGCATTATTGACAAGGCCGTCCTGAGTCAGGGCGTCCATCGTTGCGGACGCGGCGGCGCAGGCAAGCGGGCTTGCGCCAAAGGTCGACGAGTGCTCGCCAAGCTTTATTGCGTCCATTATCTCCGGCTTTGTCAGTACTAGCCCCATGGGCACGCCCCCTGCGATGCCCTTTGCAAGGCACATTATGTCCGGCGTCGTGTTCCAGTTTTGCCCCGCCCACATCTTGCCCGTCCTGCCAAGCCCTGACTGTATCTCGTCAAATATCAGCACCAGGTTCTTGCGGTCGCATATCTCGCGGATTTTCGGTATGAGGTCGTCGGGCGGGACTATGATGCCGGTTTCGCCCTGTATCGGCTCAAGTATGACAGCACCCGTGCTGGCATCGACTGCCTCCTCCAGCTTGGAAGGGTCGCTGTACGGCACAAATTTGACCCCCTCCAGAAGCGGCATGAACGATTTCCTGTACTTTTCATTATATGTTACGGAAAGCGCGCCAAAGGTCTTGCCGTGGTAGGCGCCGTTCATCGCGATCACGCCGGGCTTGCCCGTGAATTTGCGGGCGAACTTGAGTGCAGCTTCCACCGACTCGGACCCCGAGTTTGTGAAGAACATCTTGGTCAGTCCCGGCGGCGCCTGCATAGCCATCTTCTTCATGAATTCAAGGCGCGTCTCGTTATACACTGACATGTGCGCGGTGATGAGCGTCTCGGCCTGCTTCTTGATGGCAGCGACAACCCTATCGTTGCAGTGCCCGACGAGCGCGACTCCGTACCCGCCCATGCAGTCGATGTACTCCTTGCCCTGCACGTCCCACACACGCGCGCCCTTGCCCCTTGCGACGTTTACCGGGAAGCGCTGGTACAGCGTGCCAAGATAGTTGTCCTCGCCATTCATTTCGGGGTTATCACCGTGCAGTTGCTGTGTGCGATGGCAGAGGATACAGGCTTGTCGACCTGGCCGGACGCTATTATCGCCTCCTTGACTCCCATCTCAAGCGCCTCGGTGCAGGCAAGCACCTTCTTTTCCATGCCAAAGCCTATCTTTGGCAGCATATCTTTTGCCTGTTCCAGCGTCATTGCCGTAACCAATTTTTCATTTAGCATCAGGCCGTTAACGTTTGTGATGAAGATCACCTTGTCGGCCTTGACGCCGCCTGCCACGTACGCGGCGGCCCTGTCGCCGTCCACATTGAGGAAGTCGAATTCTTCTGAAAGGGCTATCGGCGAAATAACCGGGACGTAGCCGCTTGATACGAGGTTGTTCACCAGTGAAGGGTCGACGGCGTTTATCTTGCCCGTGTAGCCACCGTCGATTACCATCTTCCTGCCTTTCTCATTCACTATCATTAGCTTTTTCTTGCGCTCCGCCTTCAGTATGCCGCCGTCGATGCCGGCGATGCCTACCGCCTTTATCCCTTGGCGCAAGAGCATGCCTACTATGGCCTTGTTTATCTTGCCGGACATGACCATCGTGTAGATGTCTGCAGTCTCCTTGTCCGTGTACCTGCTCCTGACTCCGCCCGGCGACACGATGAATTTCTGCTCCTTGCCGAGCTTGGTCGCTGTCGACGTTACTTCCTTGCCGCCGCCGTGCACAAAGATGAGTTGCTCTTTTTCCGCTATGGCCTTGATGTCGACAAGCGTTGACGGGTGGAGCCCGTCGACCACGCTTCCCCCTATCTTTATGACTATCATACCGGGGTCAGCGGGGTGTACCTGAGGCCCTCTGTCTCCTCATAGCCAAACATCACGTTCATGTTCTGTATTGCCGAGCCTGCGGCGCCCTTCATGAGGTTGTCCGAGGCCGATAGCGCTACAATCCTCTGGTTGTCTTCGTCGATGTCAAAGCCCACGTCGCAAAAGTTCGAGCCGACGACGAACTTGGGGTCGGGGAACTTGTATAGGCCCTTCTTGTCGCGGATGAGCCTGACAAACGGCTCGCCTTTGTACGAGTTGCGGTACATCTTCCACAGCTCGAGTTCCTCGACACTGCGCTTCAAAAACGTGTGGTTCGTTGTCAGGATGCCCCGGACTATGTTGACTGCGTGGGGGCTCATGCTTATCTTGATCTGCTTCTTGGCGATTATCGAGAGTTCTTGCTCTATCTCGCCGGTGTGCCGGTGCTTCGCCGGCTTGTACGGCCTGATGACGCCGTAGCGCATGGCGTGGTGCGTACCCGCGTTGGCCTTGGCGCCGGCTCCTGATGAGCCTATCTTGCTGTCAACCACGACGTGCTCCGTGTCGATGAGGTTGTTCTCTATCAGCGGCTTTAGTGCAAGCAGCGACGTCACCGCCATGCATCCAGGGCACGACACGAGCTGCGCCTTCTTGATCTCCTCGCGGTGGAACTCGGGCACGCCGTACACACTTTTTGACAGCATGTCCGGGAAGGGGTGCTCCCATCCATACCACTTGACATAGTCCTTCGGGTTCCTTAGGCGGAAATCAGCTGAAAGGTCGATTATCTTGACTCCCCTGTCGTACAGGTCCTTGACTATCTTGTTGGCCTTGCCGTGCGGCACAGAAGTAAACACCATGTCGCAGTTGCTGACCATCTTTTCCATGTCCATCGGCGAGAACGTCAGGTCGATGAACCCTTTCAGGCTCGGGTGCACCCTGTGCACATACTCGCCCGCCTTCTGCCTCGACGTCACCATGTTGATCTCCACCTTTGGGTGGGTGACAAGAAGCCTCAAGAGCTCGCCGCCGACATAGCCTGAAGCACCAACTACTCCAACCTTCAATTACGCAGTTTCCTCCATTGTCATGCTCGATGAGAATCAAGCCTTGGAAATGCCCATTTATATTTTTTGGACATATTTGACCCGATAGAGGTCAATTATGACCGACATTGGTCAACGCTTTGCGACGCCGGCTGCATAGTCTATCATCGCGCCCGGTATGTCATTTACAGAAACGGTCGCAGCGCCCCTGAATTCCACGGTGTTGTTCACTTCGTGCACCATAAGCCCGCGGATCTTGTCCTCCATCAGATCGACGCCGACTATGCCCCCGCCCACGGCCCTTGCGGCCTTTAACGCGAGATCTTCAAGCTCTTTTGTAACAGGCGCAAGCTCGGCCTTGCCTCCCCGTGCCACGTTTGTACGCCACTCGCCCTCTCCAGAATAGCGATAGATTGCAGTAACGACCTGCTCGCCCACCACTATGCAGCGCACGTCGCGGGGCGGCCTGTTCACCATTTCCTGGACGTAATAGATCCTTGAAAGTGGACTGTCGTTTTCCTCTCTCATCTCAACTATCATGCTTGCGGTCTCTTCGTCCCGTAATGGAAAGACGCCCCTGCCCCAAGACCCTACTATTGGCTTTAGCACCAGCGGAAGCCCGGTCTTGCGTATCACCTCCATCGCGGTTTCCGCGGAAAACGCGAGCTGCGTCTTTGGAGTCGGTATGTTGTTCTTGGCAAGCGCAAGGGACGTGACGAGCTTGTTGCCGCATATCTCTGCCGTTGAAAACTTGTTTATGACTGGAAAATCAAGAAATTCGAGGCAGGCCGTGAGATAGAGGCCCCGGTAATGGCTGACGCTCCGCTGCATTATCACGTCGCCCAAGGAAAAGTCGCTTTTCTTGCTCTCCGTGCTGACTGTGATGCCCTTGGCGTCGACCATCTGCGCCTTTACACCCTTTTCGAGGGCCTTGTCGTAGAGCGCCTTTTCCTCAAAGCGCACCTTGTCGAAGATTATGCAGACCTCGACCATTACTGTCCCCAGTCTTCACCCACTGTTTCTGCCGACTTCAGCTCCACCTTGTCCGCGGCCTTGGTTGCTATCTCAAAGTCGCCGCCGCAGTCAGGGCAGGTGACTATCTCTCCCACTACCGCGTCTTCGGGGATACTGATGTCGGCTCCACATTCTTGGCATTCTTTTTTCATTTTTTGTTACTTCCTTTTTGTTGCTGTTTCTTGCTGGCCGCGTCTGCAACCGAATTTGCGATTATCGACTGCAGGCCCCACAGCTCAACAAAGCCCTTTGCCAGGTTCTGGTCAAAGGTCGACCCGGCCGCATACGTCGCCAGGCTGTTCTTGTACAGGGAATAGCGCGACTTGCGTCCAACCACGCGAAGCGAACCCCTTTGCATTTTCAGGCGCACTTTTCCGCTAACGCGGTTTTGCGTCGCGTCTATAAACCTATCCAAGTCTAAACGCAGCGGGTCCTGCCAGAGGCCTGCGTACGCAAGCCACGCCCACTGCTCATCAACAAGTTTCTTGAAGGCCAACTCATGCTTTGTCAGAACCATCTTCTCGAGATCCCTGTGCGCCTCTATGATGACAATGGCCGCCGGCGCCTCGTACACCTCGCGGGACTTTATCCCGACCACACGGTCCTCTATATGGTCGACAATGCCTACGCCGTGAGATCCTGCCTTGTCGTTTACGTACTGAATTAGATCGATTATCGACATGCGCTTGCCGTCAGCCGCGATGGGCACGCCTGCCCCAAATTCAATTTCAAGGTAGCCGACCTCGTCGTTCTTGAAGTTTATGAAATGGAATGCCTCCTCCGGAGGCTCAAAGTCGGGGTCCTCGATGTCGCCCCCTTCCACGGCCCTGCCCCAGAGGTTCAGGTCGATGCTGTACTTCTTGGCCTCGGTGCTTATTGGTATGTTCTGCTCCTTTGCATATTTTATCTCGGCATCGCGTGTGAGGTTCATGTCGCGGATTGGCGCTATTATCTTCAGGCCAGGGTTGAGCGCACGCATCGTCACGTCAAAGCGAATCTGATCATTCCCTTTACCGGTGCACCCGTGCGCTATTGCAGTCGCGCCCTCTTTTTCAGCCACCTCGACGGTCTTTGCCGCAATGAGAGGTCTTGCAAGCGCGGTTGCCAGAGGATACTTGCACTGGTACAGACCGTTTGCCTTGATGCTTGGTATGACGTAGTCGCGGGCAAACTCGTCCCTTGCGTCCACGTAGACGTGCTTGACTGCGCCGATGGTCTTTGACCGGCGCTCGATTTCTGCAAAGTCATCGTCCTGGCCGCAATCAACTGTAGCCGTGATAACGTCCATCTTGTGGAGCTTTTGCAGGTAGCGTACACACACCGATGTGTCAAGTCCGCCTGAATACGCGAGGACGACCTTGGGCATTGAATATGCGTTGCGTTTCGAGCACTACATTTATATTTTTTGGTCAAGATTGACCTAAATCAAGGTGATATTGGCCAATGTCGGTCAGCGATAAATCCATAACAAACGCGGTCAAGGAAGTGGTAAACAACGACCTCTCTTTCCAGGACTCGCTCCAGCGCGACTATTGCAACATCAGCGCGCTTGCAAGGATAGTCAAGCCGCAGATAGACCAGATGCTTAGCAAGAACACCAGCGTCGAGAGCATCATCACTGCGTTAAAGAGGTCGAGGCGCGACTATGACGTTCCGGAGAGGCCCATCGCCGCGATCTTGGCAGGCAGCACCGTGACCGTCAAGACCGACGTTGCCAAGCTGTCGGCGGCAAAGAGCAAGAAGACCATTGAAAAGGTCGCAAAATCGCTGACGCAAAATGTCGATAATTACATCAGCATGTCTGAGAGCATCATGTCAATAACGCTGATTTTCGACGACGCGCTTTTAGATGACGTCAAGGCGATGTTTGGTCAGCACGACATACTGGAAGTCGAGGATGACCTGGCGGCAATAATCGTGCACAGCCCGGAGGAGATAATCAAGACGCCGGGGTGTGCAATCGCGTTTTACAACCAGCTTGCGCGCAGGCACATCAACATAGAGGACACCGTCAGTTGTTACACGGACACAATAATGCTCGTCAGGATGGACCAGGTTGGCAAGGCGTTCAACGCTCTCACTGACCTGATATCGGGCTCGAGAAAGATGCCCAAGAAAAAGCACCGGTAAGGGTTTTATCGTGCAGATGGGGAGCTGAATTGATGTACCGGCGCTATACGCTTGACGAGGTCAAGCGCAAGATTGTCGACGCCCTGCAGAACGCCGGGACGGGGCTTTCCGGGATTGAACTTGCAGCCAAGACCGGCCTGAACCGAATGACGATAACAAAGTACCTGGACGTGATGCACGCAATAGGGCTTGTAAAAAAGAAAAAGATTGGCACAGTCAATGTGTGGTTTTTAGAAACAGGTGTCGCAGACATCGAGTTTCCGGTGAACTACAACCAGGTGCAGCAAAAGCTGCTCGACTTTGCGCTTGCCGGCGAGGAAGAACATGCGCGCCGGCTCCTGGTGAACGTTCTCCACTCAAACGTCGACCAGGTAAAAATACTGACTGACGTCATACTGCCGGCCGCAAACACCGTCAACGAACTGTACAGCAGGGGCAGGATCGGCAAGACGGAGCGAATACACCTGTCGGCGGTGCTTGGCGAGCTAGTCGACCTTGTCAAGTTCAACGTCCATCCTGCAGAGTCCAAGATGAACGCCCATGTCATTTGCGTGGCCGGCACCGACGACATGGTCCACCTTGCAAGAAGCGCCGCCGTCGCGTTTCGGGTGCTCGGGTGGGACTCGAACTACGTTGGCAGCATCGAGCAGGACATGGACCCCTTTTTCGATATCGATTTCCAGCGCTACCTCTCGCGCGTCTGGGGCAACAGGCGCGGGCTCTTGCTCGTCTGCGTGCTCTCGTCAGGCGAGGGACCGCTGCGCCTGCTTGCGTCAACGACGAGGTCCATGAAGGGCAGGCTCAAGGGCGAGCTGCGCCTTGCAGTCATCGCCACGCCCGAGCTCCAGCAGGCCGCGGAGGAGGGAGCCGACCTGGTCGTGACGGACCTGCCGTCGGTCATTGACTGGGCCGAGAGCCAGTACGTGTCTATTGCGGGCTAGAACGACGGGAACGGTGTTATCGGGGGCACGTTCGGGACGAGTGCCTGCAATGCCACGGTCACTATCGCACCTATCACAACGAACACGACTGTCGCAAGGATGGCTATGCCAAGGGCCCGGAGCCACCCGGTGTCAAAACCGATTTTGAACACGCCAATCCATGCGATGAATGCGAGAATGAACGACACCGCCGCCACAAAGTACTGCTCGCCAATAGTGACCGAGAGCACAAAGCCTGAGATGAGGAACACGATGGCGTAGATAGCCGGCCCGACGGCCGTCACGAGCATGGCCCGGGTGAACCTGGCCTTCCCAAGCGTCAAGAACTTGGCCGCGAGCCACACAGGGATGGACACTAGTATCCACAGGATGAGAAGCCCTACAAGAAGCGCAATCACGACGAGCGCAACATCGGCGACGCCCTGCAGCAGCATTTGTTCAAGCAACGCCATCTTTAGTACGCATCAGGATTTAAGCGCTATCGGGTGTTTCTAGAATAATGGAGGGGACTACGTTTGTTCCAGTCACTTCTACGGCGTGCTCGCCATGGTGGTAGTTGATCTCAACCACGACGTCGGCGCTGGTCTCTGGCTTTATTGACTTCGTTTGACTCGGGATTCACCAGTTGACCGTCTATCAGGACCTTCATCTCGCCGCTAAGCATTGCCTTTGGTATGGTTAACTCCGCCGCGCCAGTGGTGCCTGTCTAGCCTTCGACCGTTAATGAAACCCTCTTTACTTCCAGGTGCAGCCCGACGTTGCTCACGTTGGAGTTGCTTGTTATGTCTATTTGGAACTGCTCGCCTTCCTGCGCGCTTGCTGGAAACCCTTGCGTGACCAAACATTCGAGTGACCGGCGCATGCGTCAGTATGGCCGCGGTCAGCCCTTCATGAAGCCAAACGCAAACGCTGCTGCAAAGCTTCCGGTGAGGGGGATGCCGATGTTTGCGAGCGCGGAAACGGTCTGGTCGGCCGCGCTAGGTATCGTGCCGGTGGCGTTCTGCAGCCCCTGAAGTGTACCCTCAGAGCTTGCCACAAACCTGTCCCAGTGTATTGTTATTATCTCTTGATGCCAGAGGTACGCAAGCGCCGAAAAGAACAGGCCGATTAGGACGAGCATCAGCTTCATAACCTTCTTTATGGCATAGCCTATGAGAAAGCCGGCTACACCGCCGAACCCTACCGAGGCCAGAATGGAAGTCGGCTCAAAGCTCAACATTGCGGGTAAGCGTTATCTGGATTTATACTTCGCGTATGAATCGTCTATAGAGTGAGGGTAGTCATGCTCTCGCCCGAGAGCATAACAATCCATCTCGCACGGTTATCGTAAGGCCGAGCTCTTCGCCATCCCCACCTTGCCCGCTAAATACAAGCTGATGGCCGGGTCGTAATAGGAAGAACCTGTTAGAGCCGGAGGATGAAAAATCAGTCTTCGACAAGAAATTCGTCTGTGAATACTTCACTGTCTGCCAGCGCGAGCTGTCCGGTGAGAGCTCCTGACAAAACGGTAAGGATCATTATTGCCAGGAAAGCCGTTTTCTGGTTGTTCATGCTTTAGTACTGGGCCGGCATGATAATAACCAACATGATACAACCGACTGACCTGGGCTATTATGCCTGACTGCGCAGGGTCCAATCAATTAGTCGCTTGTACCACAACAGATTATATCAATCACCCCTGCCTACTAGGTACGTGGTGCCAAGAGATACCGGCGATGCGGCCGTCTTTACCCCTCCCAGCGTCTGGTTTAACACCAGCTCAAGCGATTGGTCGGTCGATTTTGAAGGATGACGACATTGAAGGAAATACAAAGAGGGCGCTTCAATTCATTCAGGAGAGCCCTGGGTGCCACCTGCGCCGGATTAGGCAGGAGCTGAGGGTGTCCATGGGGACGGCTCAATATCACCTGGGCCTTTTGGAAAAAGCTGGCAAGATAACGTCGAACAGGCACGGGCTATTCAGATACTATTTCCCTGTCGGCATTTTCCAGGACAACGAAAAAAACCTCCTTGAAGTCCTGAGCCACGAAACTGCAAGGGACATCCTGATGTTCATAATTGAGCAGAAGAATCCCACACAGACAGACATTGCAAACAGGATCGGCGTATCGGCAGCGTCCGCGAGCTGGCACGTCAGACGGCTGTCCGAATTTGGTATGATCACTGAGGTCAGGGAAGGAAAATTCAAGAGGTACCAGCTGCGTGAAGACCCACGGCACCTCGTGTCGTTGATGAAGAACTATTACCCGTCGCTTTGGGACAGATGGAGCAACAGGCTGGCCGAGATGTTTCTTTCGCTTTCTGTCGGGGAGGAAAAAGAGTCGTGACAGACTCATTGTTCATGCCCGTCTGGCTCTTGTTGTCGTGGTTGATGCGGCAGGTAGAGAGCGGGATTGATGAGATAGGGGAAGAACCCACGGCAGAAGTCAAGTCGTACGAACCCATAGAGCAGGCAATCAAGATAGGCATCGCAGCGTTTTCGGTCCTTCTCCTAGGGCTTTCAATCTCGGCCTACAGGAAGACCGCGCTTAAAGGAATAGTGTACGCTGCCGTGGCGTTTGGTCTGTTCGCGGTGCAGATGTTCTTTGATTACCTAGGAGACGCGGTTGAAGGTTTTGACGCGCCATTCAATGATATTATTTTCATGGGCATTACCTTAGCTATTCTAGTCCTATTCTTCATGGCCATCGTCAGAAAGGGATGAGAGTGGGCCGTAAGGGATTTGAACCCTCGACCTTTCGATTATCAGTCGAACGCTCCACCAAGCTGAGCTAACGGCCCATTCAATGCAACTATTTGGGCGTTATTTAATTTGTAGCACCGGTACACTTTTAACACCATAGCTCCGCATGATCTTTGGGACCAGAAATAGGCAAGAAAAAGGTACTTTCCGAATCAGCACTGAAGGAGATGGTAAAGCCGCAGGAAGGCGAGCTCTTGGGCAGAGTGATAAAACTCGTCGGCGGCGACAACATCATTGTAAAGTGCACCGACGGCAAGGTGCGCACTTGCAGGATACGCGGAAAGATAAAGCGCAGGATGTGGATCCGCGACAACGACCTTGTCCTCATAGCCCCGTGGGACTTTCAGCCGGAGAGGGCGGATATCATCTGGCGCTACATCTCGGCGCACGCAGAAAAGATGAAGGCCGATGGTTTGCTTCAAGGGCTCGACTAATACGCTCAAGCCCTTCTTCTAATAACTTTAAATTATCATTGGTTTGGCTAGTTGCTGTGGGCTGGTAGTTTAGTCCGGTAGAATACCTGCCTTGCATGCCGGTAAGGCAGAGGACACGTAGGTGGTCGTGGGTTCAAATCCCACCCAGTCCACTACATATTACAACCTTGAACAAAAATATGGTCGGGGTCGGTTCTGTCAGATCTTCGGGTCATGATCGACCGCTTTGCATGAGTTCGGATCATCTTTTCCACCTTGGACTTCCGTTTCAATCCTCGTGCATATTCTTGCTCAATTCCTCGCTTTGTTGTATCCCAAGTAAGATTCGGCCATGTCTGGTCGACTGCGCCGACGTAGCTCTTCAGCTAACTGTTCTTCCCAAGCCCGAATTCGTCGTGTAGGGCGTTCACCGCTCTTTCACAGTTCTTGTCGCTCACGACAAACGCCAGGTTAAGCTCAGACGAGCCCTGCGCTATCATTATAACGTTGACGTCACGCTTTGCGACTGCGCCAAATACCTTGGCCGCGACGCCTTTTATGCCGCGCATCCCCGAGCCGACGACCGCAATCACTGCCACTTCGTCGTTCACGTTTATCCTCTTTATTACCCGCCCGAGCAGGCTCAGCTCCAAGGTAGTGGTCGCTTTGTCTAGGTCGCTTTTCCGCACGACCATTGAGATGCTGGACTCTGACGGGCTCTGGGATATCATCATGATGTTCACCTTGTTCTTTGCAAGCGCGTCAAAGATCTTGGCTGCTGTGCCCGGGGCGCCTACCATGCCGCCCCCACCCACATCGATGAGCGCGGTGTGACGTATAACACTCACCGATTTCACTATGCGCTGCGAGTCCTTGCTGGGCACCTGCGTTATGACAGTTCCCGGGTGCTTGATATTGAACGTGTTGCGTATGCGTATTGGGATCTTGGTGTCCATCACCGGCTCAAGCGCCCTTGGGTGCATGTACTTGGCCCCGAACAGAGCCATCTCCATAGCTTCTGCAAACGATACTTCCTTGAGCACCTTCGCGCCTTTGACTATCTTGGGATCGGCAGTCATCAGACCATCCACATCGCTCCAGAGGCACACCTCGCCGGCGTTGATGCTTGCAGCGATTATGGTCGCCGTGTAGTCGGATCCTCCGCGCCCTATCGTAGTCGTGTTGCCGTGCTGGTCTGCGCCTATGAAACCTGTTACCACGGGCACAGCGCCGCGCTTTGTTATGGGCGCAAGTGTGTGGCTCACGCGCAGCTTTGTGGTATCCATCAGAGGTCGCGCTTCGCCGAAATTGGAATCGGTGAAAATTCCGGCGTCCTTGCCCGTCAGGTATTCCGAGCCGACCCCGATGTCTCTGAGCGCAAACGACAAGATGGGCGCTGACAGGCGCTCGCCAAACGACATCAGGTAGTCAAGCGACTTTGGGGTGACCTCTCCCAAGAGCACTATGCCTCCAAGCACGTCCTGCAGCTCACCAACCGTCTTTTTGACCTCCGCAAGGGCCTTTTGCTTCAGCTTCTTGTTTGATATTGCGCCACTCGCTATCACAATGTGGGTCTTCAATGCCTTTTTCACGAAATCCGCTATCGACGCCCTGTCGCCACGCCTGACACTGTCTGCTATTGCTAAAAGGCCGTCAGTCATACCTCTTACTGCAGAAACAACACACACGATGTCGTCTCCTCTGTCTTTGTACGATTTCACAAGCGTGGCGACGTGCTTCACCTTGTCCGGGGAGTCCACCGCCGTCCCGCCAAACTTCATCACGAGCATCATGTGCTATCAGTCTTGGACCCGTGGTGCCAAATAGAAATGTATGCGCCCTACGTTTGCTATCCTGAATTCCAATCTGAGCGGCATCTTACTTGAATACTCTACCGTTACCGAGCCGCCCATCGCAATAACTGCCTTTGTTATCTTGCTCAGGTAGTCGAGGCTGTAGGTGGCCTTGCTGTTCTCCTTGACTGCAAGCTCCTCAAGCCCCTCGTTTCCCACCTCCAGAGAGATGTCTGCCTCGCCCGAGTCGCCTCGGCCTGCAAAGCTTATCCTACCAGATTTTGCGTCAAGCGACACGAACTCGGAGACGACCTGCACGTCGGAAAGCACCCTGTCAAACGCCGCCGCGGAGAGTACGACTTTGGAGTTAAAATTCAGCTTTGGTAGTGGAGTGGAACTTGCAGAGCTTTCAATCAATCGCGTCTTGTACTCGCGCTTGTAGCCGTTCTGCATCCTGACGTGCAGCATGCTGTCGTCGCTCAATGAAATTTCGACCACGTCCTTTTTGTCAGCGCGCTTGACAAGTTTGGAGAATTCGTCGACGCGGATGCCGAACTTGACCGCGCTGTCGCACTCGTAGCGCTCAAACGCGTGGTTGGGCCAGTAGATGTCGATGAGCGCGATGTGCGATGGATCCATGCCGCGAAAGGATATTCCTTCCGCGGTGGCCTCAAATGTGGCCTCGTCGACAAGCGTGGATATCGCAGAAGCAACAGCTTTCCATTCTTCAGGGGACTTGGTCCGGGCTAAGAACACCAAATATGCTATTTGGAAGCCAGTTCCGATTTTAAACATTACTAATTTCGAGGCTGCAAACCACGATTGAATTTTGGACTTGCGCCCGGCAGATTTGGAAATTATTGCTGTCGATCCACTAGTTGCCAGCATCCTTTTGCCGGTGCGAATCTTTAAGTATTGTGAATACATAATTTCGGTAACATTTTAGATGCTGGATCCCTTTATCGCCCTCCCGTTTCTGGCCACCTAGTGACGCTCGGCTATCTTCAGCGGCCTTGAGGCTGACCGGATCTCGATAGGCAAGGGTTAGCTGAGACGCATAGTTAACGAGGGCAAAAGGGGCTCGGGTCGCTTGAGGACATCATCGAGGAGCTGGTGGGCGAGATGGCATACGAGATGGACGCTGAAGCGCTACACATCAAAAAGGTGGATAAGCAGACTGTCGTGACGAGGGGCGATGTGGAAATCGACAACATCAACGAAGCACTGAATATTCACCTGCCATAGGACAAAGACTACTCGACTTTGAGCGGGTTTTGCATAAGCTGCATAGGATACCAGGAAAGGGTGACAAGCTAGAGATAGGCAACCTCGAGATAAATGTGGAAGAAATGGGGAAAAGCCAACCCCTGTTTGTCAGGATACAAAAGCCAACCTCCATGGTCGAGAGCAAGCAAAAGCCGCCGGACCAAAATTAGGGATGACTGACTTGGCAACCACGAATGGCGTTGGCCTAACCATGTTAACCCATCTGACCATGGGTTATATTGCACCGCCCGCTAAGGCAACTCAACCGCGCTCGCGATGTCAGGCTCTCCAAAAATCCGGCTACTGGTTAGCGTGTCTAGAGAGGCTACATCACGTTCTCAAAGAGGAACTTGAACACTGAGACCAGGGAGAGGTTGTTGGTGTAAAACCCACACATCTCGGACTTTCTGACCTGCTGCCCTTCGAGTATCACGATTATTTCTCTACCGTCCACCAGCACGAAACTCGCCGGCACCGCCTTCTCGGTGGTATTGCAGAGGATTTGGCTTTTGTCTCCAGCCATGTATTCTTCAGGGTTCTTGCAGGGCGTCCTGAGCTTGACATGCACGCCCCTTGTTGTGAGCTCTATAAGCTGATCCGTTACGCCTGAGTGGTAAAAGTTGACCATGTTCCTGTCGGTAAGCAAAATGAGCGCGTCTTCCTTGGCATCGGCAAGCATCCTGCTTATCTTGGCGTTTATGGCATTTTCACCCATTACGACATTGTAGCGCTGCTTGTCATCCTGCCTGATGACCTTGTTGCTAACAAGGGCATCGAACATCACCGTATATTCTTTTTTCTTGTTTTCAAACACATCGAGGGCGTTCCTCTTGGACTGAACCAGGCAGTCGACGACCTCTTCAAGCGACATGGAGTAGTACTTTTGCGGTCTGTCAAAGGTGGAAAAGACGATGCCCTTGGAAAGCAGGCCGGAAATATAGTTGTAGGTTTCCGTACGTTGGATCCCGGTGTACCGCGAGATGTCGCTTGCGCTTGAGTGGCCGTGGGTCATAAGATAGACCAAAATCCTGGCCTCGTTGAGCGTGAGATCAAGCTTTTGCAGTTCTGCGACTAGATTCTTCTCAATATCCATTATTGGAGCCTCCGCATCTATTCTGCTCATCTTCTGTATCGATTCCATATCTGGAAGCTACGGGTAGCTAGCCAGATATATCAAGTAGCTGTAGTAACAAAAATAGACACACACTGAATTACAAAGCTATAGGTGATTTTATATAAAATCCATAGAACGACTTGTAATATTTACATCAGGAAAAAATCATGCGCGCTTTTTGCACCTACGTTTCCCCGTAAAGCGTCATGAAGGGGGCCCTGCGATCCTTAAGCGTAAGTTTGCAGATTACGCCTGCCTGCGTATACTTGTCCATTGTCTTGACTATCCTCCTGGTCATGTCAGAGTTGTCTTCCGACATCTCGCCAGCCTTGAGCCCCAGAACCATGCAGATGTGGTAGTCCATGTGAAAGTCACGCGCAGGGTAGCTGAACATTAATTTCTGCGAAACCTGGCTTGCCTTTTCCTCTCTGTGTGGGTCTGATGCAAACATGTAGTCAAAAAGTAGTCTGTATGCGTACTTTGCGGCGACTGTTCGCTGCCTGTAGAAGTTGGCGACACCAGCTGGCCCAACGCTTTTGACAAACTCGGTTAGGAGGTCGGTCTCGACGCTTGACTTTGTCTCTACTTTTTCCCTATTCAGCGCGGCCTCTGCTTTGAGCCAGCACTGGATAGCAAAGTCTGTGAAATAGTCGACAGAGACAAGGGCACCGTCCTGCTCGGTCAATACTTCTACCGGGGAAAGGTAGGCGTACGCGCCCATGGATATGCTGTCTGCGCACAGGCAGGTCAGCGTCCCGGCACCTCCTGCGCGGTACGGCACTAGAAAATTGACAGACGAGGCGAACCTGCGAAGCACCTGGGCCATCATGTATCCTGTATGGGGCGTGCCTCCGGACGCATGAATGAGCACGTCGAGCTCTTTGATCCTCTTTGTGTCCCTATTGTAACCCAGGCGTCTGAACTCACTGTAAAGCGCTTCCACATCATCATCACTCACGCTGCCCCTGTCCTCAGGGTAGTACATTATCAGAAGGGGCCGGTTCCGCGACTCGCGGAAGGCCATGCATATTCCGTCGATTTCCTTCTCCGCAAGGGATACGGGCGTCTCCTGCAGGACGTCGTCGCGTTTTTTTTCTACCAACGGTCCCCGTTCTCCGCCATTCCGCTCCGTCGGAATAATCCCTCACTCTCGCTAGACAGCCTCACTTGCGATTTGCCCTACTTTCTGAAAAATGGGTTGTAGCTTAGATAAAGATGGTGATACCGTATACCGGCTTTTTTTTCCAGAAATGATTTCGCTCCTCCCATGGGTGGGATATTGGGCCATACCTGACCCAATAATGGCCCGCTATGGCCACATTAGGAGCGTAGTTTCTCGAAATGTTCAGCGCACGCTTCCGGCAGCCTCAGGCATCGAGATTTCCCCAGCGTTGTCAGATCGTTTTCAAATCAACTAGAGCGTGGCGCTATATTGCTTGTTGCTAATTCTATTATAGCTACTGTAGTTAAGCTAGAGTTCCTTGTAGCGCCTTCTATTTTCCCGAATGTAGGTCCCGTTCAGGAAACCTGGCTACCTGAGAGACTTGAACTGGGTAATTATGCTGGCCCGGAGTGACCTAAGGTTCTCCTCGGTCGTGTGGGAAAGAACTGCCACTACTTGCAGCCTCTTTGAGAGTGGTACTGCAAGTATCTCGTACTTGTCAACGAATGCCGCACTGACAAAATTCAAGCGGCCAAAATCCTCAGACCAAAGTGAGCACATCTTGACGACCATAACTGCCTGTATGTGAAGCTTTTCCAATTTGGACGGGTGGAGGTCCAAGAACCCATCGTGCGCAATAACCTTTATCTCCTCATCCACAACTGCCATGTAGGCGATGTTTTCGTTCTCCTTGAATATTCTGTCCACCGCCTGTGCGAACGTTTCGTTGGAGCAGTTCCTTGCTGTCATACATTTCTAGGTACCTGAGCGTGAACTATAGTGTTTGCAAGCACAATCTTGCTACATAAAACCCGCCCCGATTAAGTGTGCCCTTCCTACATACTAACCATAAAATCCGTTTCTGGTGATCTTTGACAGTTGCCAGAAGCAGAAGAGCTTCGCATAGTGCATTCACTGTTCATGCTTTAGTTGGCCTCTACTTGTCTGAAAGGAAATCTAACTTTGGGTTCAAGAACGCGGAAACCACTGACTATGAATCAAGAAAAGACGTCTAGGTCACGCCTGTCATTCCATCTCTCGTCTATCTGCTTGCAGGCTTAGCTGCAATCCTGTTCAGCGACCAGATAGCCCTCCCATTCTAGGAGTAGTTGCGCCACGTGTGGTTGCACTTGGTGCACCTGAAAAACTGCGTCGTGGCTTCGTCGGCCGATCTCGTTTGCAGCATCCACCACACCGCCTCGCTGTGATTACACGACGGGCACGCCATGCTTATCGTCGGCAGGGCCTCACTCTCGTTCTCGTCCATGACCTTGAGCGACGCGTTGCTGCCTGTAGCCTGTTTCACTACCTCCTCCCTTCTTACACTGTCTCCACCCTTGACCTTCTTGCCGCACTTGGGGCATGCAACAATCTCGCCGGGCTTGGGCCTCAGGCGCGCTCCGCAATCAGGGCAAAACTTCAAGGCAAAACCCTCGCTATTTCAGTGCCGCTTTTATAGTGCCTAGTAGTTCTTTTGAATAATCAACGGCAGACGTGGACGCGTCCTGTAAGACTTCTACAGGGTTCTTTCTCTTTGTGGCTACACGCATCTTGAAATCCTTGGTGAGCGGGTGTTGGAGCACCACTCCTGCAAAGTCGACGCTCTTTTCCTTCAGTAGTTCATGTTGCACGATGTGCAGGATTGAAATGTCTTCCTCGGTTATCTTGAGCTCGAGTTCGGTATCCTTGAAATCAGTAATCTCTGCAAGCATGCCGGCGAAAAGACAACTACTTATTGAGGATATAAATGATACCATCAGGGAATTGTCGTCCTACATCAGCGGCGCGACTTTGGAAAAATCTCAGGACACGGTCAGGAAGAACCAGCCGCTGACGCTCAACCTCAGCTTCAAGATAGAGGGGGCGATAAGGGACGCCTTTATCCAGAAAAACTGGGAAAAGGCCTACAACAAGCACGACAACGGCTTCCGCATGACCATTGAAGTGGATGTAAAGTCGGGCCGCAAGGTGATAACGCCGCTAAAGTTCGTCAGAAAGGCGGCGCTTTTCTGGACTCGAAATCCCAAGATCCCGTACAGGATATGGGTGTCAATAGTCAAGGACGATACGCCGAACTATCCGCTGACAGTCGAGGAGGCGCAATCCCTCTTGTTTGACGTGAACAAAGTGATTGAACTATCAGGCAAGGACCTGCCGTCAGGCCCGCATAAACTGTCTGCAGACATCCGCGTTTCTTGGGGCAAGCACGAGTACACCGAGCCGGAAGGGATAAGGGGCAAAACGGGCGAAGTGGAATTGCGCGCCTTTGCCTGACCGTTTATAAGATCAAACCGCCAATAATCCCCCAGTGCAAGCAGAGATCCCCGGCAAGGACGCAGAGCTTGCAGTCGCATTGCCAAACGGCAGGTTGCGCTGCACGGCGTGCGCCCGGTACTGCGAGATACCCGAGGGCAAGATAGGGCTCTGCGGCGTTCGGGGCGTAGTTAACAACAGGTTGCGCTTGTTCGTTTACGGCCGGGTCGTTGCCGGCCACGTCGACCCAATTGAAAAAAAGCCCGTGACGCACTACCACCCGGGTTCTTCGATTTTTTCCATCGCGACGACCGGCTGCAATTGGCTTTGCAAATACTGCCAGAACTATGACATTTCACAGCGCAGAAAAGTGGAAGGGACAGAGATGGCGCCGGAGCAAGTTGCGCAGACTGCCGCAAAATATGGCGCGCAGGGCATTGCCTACACATACAACGAGCCCTCCATCTTCATCGAGTTTGCCCGCGACTGCGGCCTTGAGGCGCACAAGCGTGGAATATTCAACATTTTCGTGTCAAACGGCTATGACACACCTGAGTCAGTCAGCGAAATGAACAAGTTTTTGGACTGCATCACAGTAGACTTCAAGGGGTCGGGCAAGACCGAGTTTGTCAGGCGCTACATTGGCATCCCAAGCGCGGACCCGATATTTTCGACGCTGCGCGAAATAAAGAGCAGGACCAAGATCCATGTCGAGATAACCGACCTTATCGTGCCGCAGGTGGGCGACGACCTGGAGCAGGCAAGAAAATTGTGCAAATTCGTGCACGACGAGCTTGGGCCTGATACCCCAATTCACTTTTTGCGCTTCCATCCTGACTATAAGATGATGGAATTCGGGTCGACGCCGGTCGAGACGCTTGAAAAGCACCATGAAATAGCAAAGAAGGAAGGCCTGACCTATGCGTACCTGGGCAATGTGCCCGGCCACCCGCTGGAGGACACGTACTGCCCCGGCTGCAAAAATGTTGTCATTGGCCGGTACGGCTTTAACGTCGACTCGTGGAACCTTGATGCGCACAACAAATGCAAAGTTTGTGGCCACAAGATACCCCTAGTCGGCAGCCTGCACAAGCAAAAGAGCCGGCTGCAGTTCATACACTAGGTTAAAATTGCGCCCAGCGCGCGCAATCTGAGGGGGTCGTTGTCTAGCTTGGCAGGATGCCAGCCTTGGGCGCTGGAGGTCGCTGGTTCGAATCCGGCCGACCCCACCTGTGATTTCATAAGAACGACATTCAGGCGCTGACTATGCCATCTCGTCTTTCATGTCTAGCTTCCAGAAGCGCAACGCCATGGCAACCTTGAAGCAGATGGGTGCCGGGTCATCTCCATGGGGGAGCGGGTCATTGAGTCATGCAGTTATCCTTAGGAGCCGAGTCTTGCCGCTTGGGTCTTCAAGCATCTCCGTTATCCCAAGCCTACCCGAAATGACGGCAAGGTTTGCCTTTCCGCTGACTACGGAGTAAGTATCCTCGTCAAGCGTTATCTCGCCACCTGTAACTTTAAAGCTCATCACTTGTTCATTGGCTTTGGTGGTCTCAATATGTATGACGACAGAGGAGTCTGCAGTTGCCCTGTCTTTAAGGCGCGTAGCAATCCCACCGGCTGTTACTTGGTAGGGTATAATAATCCCGTAGAAACTTCCCGCTACATCTTGGCGCCAAGCCTGCCGACTGGCTATGCTGGCTCTGCTAGCCCGATCTGACTTGCGTCGCTTGGGGGCCGTGAGGCCTTCTGGCCCTCGTACCAAAGAGCAGGCAGGCGAGAAAGATTATGACGCCTGCTGTTGTCGCGTAAATGAATAGCTGGTCCGCCATGCGTAAGGATTACGCGATCGTCGAAGATAAACCTGTCGACATGGCTTGGACTAGAGTCTGATAAAATAAGAAAAAGGAAAGAAAAGGGGGTTTTAATCCCACTTGCTCCACGCGGCCATCCATCTGTATGTCCACGTGTTAAGCTTCGCACCCAACGCAGCGATGGGCACCGTTAGCACTGCAGCAGCTCCAGATCCTAGAGCGACAGGCGAGTTGTAAAACTTACCTACCTGAGGCTCGATCGGCGTCATGTATGCTGGCAGCGTCGGTCTCGGATACTTGAAGGCTACCTCAAGCGGGTCCCTGATGAGCAACAGGTTGACCATGTTGAACAACGGGAAGGATAGGCCAACCAACGTGCCGCCAATGATTATAGCAGCGTGCTTGTTGCGTCTTGTCGCCCAGTATGTGAGGTCCAACAACATTGCCGACGGGATCCACACCGGCACCACGATGAAGTCGTATGGATAGCCAAGCGCAAACCATGCGCCCTTTGCAACCCATGTGTATATGGTCATGATTGTGGCGTAGTATGTGGCCGTGCCCGGAACGCCTGTGAACAACATGTAGTATATCGCACCCACAGCAAGCATCGTCGACTGCGAGACCGAGAATACCACGAAGGATGTCCACATCCAGTCCGTGTAGAAGATGTAGTCTCCTGCGTTGATGGTTAGCAGCGTGCTGTTGACAGCAACGACTACTATGAACAAGTAGTGCGTTGTACGTCTTAGCCAGACCATTAAAGACCTAGACAGAGTGCTTGTATATAAAATTTGTTGCCCGCAAAATGGCGGTGCGAAATCCGCAATCCTCCTCGGTCATGGAGCCTGAATCGCTGCAGCAGCATGACTGCAAAGTTTGTGGTGAAAAGAAAAGAAGAGAAGAAAAAATGATTCTAAGCCCTTACTGGCTTTTCGTTTACGATCTTCCAGATCCAGAAGAATCCTAGGGCCTCGATAACAGTCAGGACAGAGAGTGCATAAAGACCACTCGGCAACGGGTACGCCCACGGGTATACACTGACGCCAACATAAATCCCGCCAGCAGTCGCAGCCCAGCACAGGGCAAAGCCGAGAATGTATACGTTCTTCATGTTTTCGACTCTGCGGCCGATCATGCGCTCAATGTCGTCGCGGCTCTCGCCGCCTCCACCGCTACTGCCGCCCTTACGTCCGCCACTTCCGTATCCCTTTGGTAGAGTCATTTGCTATACAATCAGGGCATGCCTTTTTAAATTTTGCTGTCATACGGCCGTGGGGGACCCACGCGCCGGCGGATCTCGTTGCATAAGAAAACGGGAAAAAGGGAATGGGTGGCTAGAGGGCGTTTCTCCCGCCAAACAGGCTCCCAAAGCTTGTGCCGTAAAACCTCGTCATGAGGGCAACAAAGCCTATAACGGCGCCTGCGATTACCAGCGCGCTCACGGGGAACTCGGGGACAACCACGATATCGAATTCCGCGATCTCCCTGAAGTCGCCGGGACTGGTCACTCCGTTAACAGAATTGACCACCACCTCAATAGTCTTGCCTCCTCCATCTCCAAAGATGATGTTATGTTCTGCTATTCCCAGTCTGGCGAGCTTGTTCTTCTGTTCCATGATGATATTCCCGTCAGAGTCTTTTACCGTGAAATCATAGCCGACGTTTTCTTCTGGAAATGCTCTATTGTCATAGAACGATATGGTAAACACTGTTTCTTCTCTAGGCATGATTTCAACTGGCCGCCAATCGATCTCTATCTGATGCTGCGCGGTAACAGTACTCTTTCTTATGGGCGGTACCGGAATTTCTCCACTGCCCTGTGGTGTCTCTGGCTGCCCCTCTCCTTGTTCCAAGAGTTCATACTTGTACCTGACAGGGGGCGGTGGCTCGGTTACATCTGCATATACCAGCGCCTTCACAGGATACGGGAAATTGTCCGCCACCCAAATTTTATTGACCGTGCTTCCCCTGCTATAACTAATGATGGTTGTATCAAAAGTCCCACCTTGGACTGTAACAGTCTCGGTACCGACGGGTCCTATTACTGCCGCGCCAGTTCCTGCGACGTTGCCCCACGGATTTCCACTAAGAGGCTTGGGATCTGATTTTGAAGCATAGGCTTCTAGGAAGGTCAAGCTATTCTGATATCCGCTGATAAAAGGCACCATTTCGGACGGTATTTCGCCACCTCCCAAAGGTGTGAGGTTGTTATCTGCGAGGCGGAGAGTTCCCTCTAAGACTTTGCCTTGAGTGACAACAAAGGCGGGTGCAATCCAGGCACCTCTGTCATCTTGTTCTTGGAAATAGATCGTGATCTCGTACGGTACACTATCATTGGTAAGTATATCCTCGATCCTATAAGTCACGAATGTGTCTTGAAGCGTTCCTTCACCCACGTACCAGGTGTTTGACTGTGCATAGGCGCTCACAGCGCCAGAGGAGACGGCTAGGATGCCGAATACCAGCACAAAAGCTGTCGCCGAAGGTGCGAAGAACTTGGTGTCCATTAAAGAAGATTGAAAAAACGTCCTGATAAACGTTTCAATTTTGCTTCCTTCAAGTCTGCAGTCGATGGAATCACATTCTAGCATAATCTGTTCTTCTAATGATATACTAAAACGGCTTTCTTAAAACCCTCAACCTGACTTACCCGATTTGGACGACGATAAACAAATAAGTGGAACGCCCGGATGACAGGTAGCGATGTGCAACTGCCCCAAGGTCACTTTCTACGAAGTCGAGTTCAAGCTTTTTGGCATGAGGGTGGTGCCTACCCACAAGAACTGCGGAGAGACCCTCAACGACGACCAGTTCAACTCGTTTGAGAAGGAGCTCGTCAAGTACTGGGGCTTTGAGCAAAAGTAATCCCCTTTATATTCGCCAGATGCGGACTGTTTAAATTCTCTAACCGATGCGCGCGGTCTAGCCACGTCAACTTTATTAATGCCGGGCCAGATTTTTTGGTAGGTGTTTTGAATGACTAAAATGCTCAACGTTAGCATAGAAACGACGGGCGTAGATGCGAACGAAGCCAAGGAATGGGTAAGCGAACTGGCGAACATTTATGCCGACATGGAAGTGGCGAACGTGAACGTGTCTGGAAGCAAGATATCCTTCAAAGCTGGATTTTCTGGCATGGATGATACCGAGCCGGACGACATCAAGATGAAGCTCGAAGAGTACATCACAATGAACGAGGCCATCTCTGCCAAGAGCATCAACGTCAACTAAGCCCTCCTGCCTTTTCTTTACTTTTATAACGGTCGATATTAATCATCATGGATTATTACTAATCTTCTTATACAAAATTCACCAGAAGGGTGTGAACAATAGATGACTTGCAAAGGTATATGCATACGTCACAAGGCCCAAAAGCCGGTCGGCTCTGGAAGGTACGCTAGCGGCCAGAAGCGCTGTCAGATCTGCGAGATATTCATCAAGTGG
>Ga0214471_10000097_pt1 | contig 89305 bp, 89 predicted proteins | sample RVTome_5_FD_207665 | JGI IMG/M metagenome (GOLD analysis project Ga0214471, IMG submission 207665) | Soil microbial communities from uranium-contaminated site in the Upper Colorado River Basin, Wyoming, United States - RVT142D155 | ecosystem: Environmental > Terrestrial > Soil > Contaminated >... | reverse complement strand
GACCGCGGAGACCGGCGATCAACTCCCCGACCCTGCGCGCCCTGGGATCGGCGTCGCCGACGAGATGAGCGAGCCAGCGTGTGGCTTCGTCCGCGTCGAAGTCGTCGACTGCGATCAGCATCTGCTCGATGTCGATCCAGTCCTTGGGGCGATCGAATACCGCTTTCGCCACGAGCAGGTGCTCGGGCGCGAGGATTGGGATCGTGGTCGCGCCGAACGGGACGCGGCGGGTGTCCGCACGCATCGCCTCGTGGATGGGGTCGTACGAGAAGAACAGGTCCACCGGAGTCGTGTCCCACCAGGCGCGCACTTGCTCGTCGCGAGTGGCCGCGTCTTCGTCCGGCATGGCGACGCCGAGCTTGCTCAGAACGGCGGCGACGCGCCGGTACCGGTCGACCGGCAGGAACACGTTGACGTCGATGTCGATCGTCGCGCGCGGCTCGGCATAGTAGGCGAGGGCGAGCGCGCCGCCGAAGGCATGCGGCAGCCGCGACGTCGTGAATGCCCGATGGATCGCAACGACCCTGTCCGCCAGCGCGGTCATCGCAACCGTTCCGGCGACAAGCCCGGGAACGCGCAGCGCGTGCCCGGCCGCTTGGAGGGGATCGCGTCGGCGAGTCCCAGAAGCTGGACGAGCGCGTCGCCTCGCTGCCGGGGTGTCGCCCCGATCCACCGCGCGATCGAATCGTCGAACGCGCGCCGGACCGCCGGGTCGTCGCTGAGCCCGGAGACGAGCAGCCGGCGAAGGCCGCTTCGCGGTCGCTCCCCCCGAGCGAGCGCGCGGGTCAGGCCCCTGGCATGGGCGTCCGGTTCGGACCGCTCGATCGGCGCCCCCGCTCGCCGGGCGGATCGCACGACGTCCGCCAGCTCGAACGGACGACCGGCCGCCGCTCGGGCCCGGGCGAGGACCTCGTCGGTCAGCGCCTTGAACGATGCGAGCGTTCGCGCCCGCGGCCCGCGCGGGGTCGCGACGGACTCCCGGATCTCCCACCATCCGCCGGGCCGCGTCACCACGTACGTCATAGTGGGAAAGATTACCACTACACGCCCCTGCGGGGGAGGCGCCCTACTTCTTGGTCATCGTCAGCGTGCCCTCGGCGGTGCCGGCCGTCGATCGTGACCGTCGTGGTGCCGAACGTCTCCGACTCGACCTCGAAGCTCGCGTCCTCGCCCGGCGTGAAGCTGCCCGAGAGCGTCTCGGGGTCCGGGTCTGGTCCGCCGAACACGTTTCCGCCCAGGTCGAGCGTGATCGAGAACGTGCCCGCGGCCGCGTCCACCTCGATCTCCGCGTTCGCCGGGCTACAGCCCGTAGGTCTTGGCGATGATCTCGCGCATGATCTCGGTCGTGCCGCCGCCGATCGGACCGAGCCGCGCGTCGCGCCATGCGCGCTGCGCCGAGAACTCCATCATGTAGCCGTAGCCGCCGTGGACCTGGACGCACTCGTCGGCCACGTGCCAGTCCAGCTCGCACGCCATGGCCTTGGCCATCGAGACCTCGCGCAGCGCGTCTTCGCCGGCGACGAACTTTCGGACCGCGTGATACGTGAGCGCGCGCGCGGCCTCGATCTCCGTCGCGAGGTCGGCGAAGCGGTGCTTCCAGACCTGGAACTTCGCGATCGGCCTGCCGAACGCCTCGCGCTCGCGCGCGTAGCCGATCGCGGTGTCCAGGATCTGCGCCGCGCTGGAGACGGCGCCGAGCGCCATGATGATGCGCTCCCACTGAAAATTCTTCATGATCGCGACGAAGCCTTCGCCCTCGGCGCCCAGCAGGTTGGCCGCCGGAACGCGGCAGTCCTCGAAGCGCAGCTCGCCGGTCTGGGACGTGCGCCAGCCCACCGTGTCGATGCGGCGCGTCGTGAACCCGGGCGTGCCGGCCTCGATCACCAGCAGCGAGATGCCGGCGTACCCCTCGCCTCCGGTTCGCACCGCCGTCACGACGTAGTCGGCCTTCGGGCCGTTGGTGATGAAGACCTTCGAGCCGTTCACCACGTACTCGTCGCCGTCGCGCACCGCGCGCGTGCGAAGGCTCGCGACGTCGGATCCGGCGTCGGGCTCGGTCACGCCGAGCGCGCCGATCGCCTCGCCGGCGATGGAGGGCGCGAGCCAGCGCTTGCGCTGCTCGTCGTTGCCGAAGCGGTAGACGTAGTACGAGCCGAGGTCCTTCGATCCGCCGATCCCGGCCGCGACTCCGCCCGAGCCGCACCGCGCCAGCTCCTCCACGACGATCACGTCCGCGAGGACGTCCGGCCCGGTGCCCCCGAACTCCTCCGGGTACTTCAGCCCGAGGAAGCCCAGCTCGCCCATGCGCCCGTAGAGCGAGCGCGGGAAGTCCCCGGCGCGCTCCCACTCCTCGACGTGCGGGTGGATCTCCTTTTCGACGAAGGCCCGGACGCTCGCGCGCAGCGCCTCGTGCTCGGGCGTGAACAGCGCGAAGCGAGCCGCGCCGGGCGCCGTCACAGGCCCATCCCCTTCGCGACGATCTCGCGCATGACCTCGTCGGAGCCCGCGCCGATGCGGATGAGCCGCACGTCGCGCCACGCTCGCTCGACCGGCAGCTCGGTCGAGTAGCCGATCCCGCCGAAGATCTGCATGGCCGCGTTGGCGACGCGGTTGACCACGAGGCCCGCGTAGAGCTTCGCCATCGAGATCTCCTTCACCGGATACTCGCCGGCGTCGACCTTGAAGGCGACCTCGTGGACGAGCGCCCGCGCCGCCTCGATCTCGGTCGCCATCTCCGCGAGCCGGTGCGCGATCACCTGGTGCTTGCCGATCGGCTTGCCGAACGTCGTGCGCTCCTTGGCATAGGCGAGGCAGCGATCGAAGAGCAGTTGCGCGCTGACGACCGAGCCGGCCGCGGTCACGAGCCGCTCGCCCTGCAGCTCCCACATGATCTGCTGGAAGCCCTCCCCTTCCACGCCGAGCAGCGCGTCGGCCGGGAGGCGCACGTCCTCGATCGCGATCTCGGCGGTGTCCGACGATCGCATCCCGAGCTTGTCGAGCCGCCGCGCGACGCTCCAGCCGGGCGTGTCGGTCGGCACGAGGAACAAGCTGAAGCCGTGGTAGCCGGCCGGCTTGTCGGTGCGCGCGACGAGCGTGCAGAAGTGCGCGCGGACCCCGTTGGTGATGAAGGTCTTGCGCCCGTTGAGCACCCAGTCGCTCCCCTCGCGGCGCGCCGCCGTCGAGATGTTCGCGACGTCGCTGCCGGCGTTCGGCTCCGTGATGCCGAGGCACGCGATCTTGGTCCCGGCGAGCGCGGGGCGCAGGAACTCCTCCTTCTGCGCGGGCGTGCCGAACTTGTTGATCGGCGGCGTCGCCATGTCGGTCTGCACCGCGACCGCCATCGCGACGCCGCCCGAACCGGCCCGCGTCATCTCCTCCTTCAGCACGACCGTCGACAGGTAGTCGCCGCCCTGCCCGCCCACGTCTTCCGGATAGGCAAGGCCCAGGAGGCCCTGCGCGCCGAGCCGCTCGAATACCCAGTCGGGGAAGTCGCCCTCGCGCTCCCACGCGTCGGCGTGCGGGGCCAGCTCGCGCTCGACGAAGGCGCGGATCGACGCGCGGAGCGCGTCGTGCTCGGCGGTGAAGACCGACGTTCGGAGCGCGGTGCCGGACATGGACGCTGATGCTACCCGCCGGGACGCCGCGTGGTAGCGTCGTCGGCTGGGAGGTGGGAACGATGCTCGGAAGCTATTCGGTAGGGGCCGTCGTGCCCGTGTCCGATGCCGCCAAGGCAAGGGCGTTCTACGAGGGGGCGCTCGGGCTGAAGGTGACGGAGGAGTCCTCGAACGGGGACGTCCGGTACCAGAGCGGCGACACCGCGCTCTACGCCTACGTCACGCCGCACGCGGGGAAGGCCGCGCACACGATCGCGGGGTGGGAGGTCGCCGATCTCGACGCCGAGATGAAGGAGCTGCGGTCGGCCGGGATCACGTTCGAGGACTACGACCTTCCCGGCCTGAAGACCGTGAACGGCGTCGTGGAGATGGAGAACATGAGGGGCGCCTGGTTCAAGGACCCCGACGGCAACATCCTGTCGCTCATGCAGCGGGCCTGACCGGCGCCGGACGTCCGGCGATCACGCCGACCGGGACGAGGACGAGCGCCGCGCCGGCGAGCGCGAGCACGCGGAAACCGAACGCTGCGAGCAGCACGCCCGACAGCGCGCTCGCCGCCGCCGCCACCGTCCACGCGAGCGTGTCGACCGCCCCTTGCGCCTTGACGCGCGCGCGGTAGGTCAGCCCGCCGGTCAGCGTCGCGCTCCCGCCGACGAATGCGAGGTTCCAGCCCAGGCCGAGCAGGAACAGCCACGTTCCCATCGCGCCCGGCCGGACGCTGCCGAGCAGCCCCGACCCGATCGCGGCGGCGAACAGCACGGTCAGACCGATCGCCATGATCGGTCTGCTGCCGAAGCGCGCGGTCATGGAGCCGGCGACGGGCGCCAGCGCGTACATGCCGACGAAGTGCGCGCTCATCACCACGCCGACCACGCCGAGCCCGTGCCCGGCCCCGCGAACGTGTACGGGCGTCATCGTCATGATGAGCACCATGGTCGTCTGCGCGACCACCATCACGATCATCGCGGTGCGCAGCTCCGGATCCGCGAAGGAGGCGCGCAAGCTCGGAGGGCGTGCTTCGCCGGCGTCGGCCGGTCGCGACGCAGCGGTGCGCACGCGGCTCGCCAGGGCGAGCGCGCCGGCGTAGAACGCGATCGCGACGAGGAAGCCGGCGCCGTCGCGCCGCAGGCTCATGCGCTCTGCGAGCCAGCCGAACAGGCCGGGAAGGTTCGGCCCGAGCACCGAGCCGATCGTCGCCGCCCACACGATCCAGCCGATCACCGACGGACGGCGCTCGGGCGGGTGCAATTCGGCGGCGGCGAAGCGAGCGAGCTGGTTCGACGCGTGCCCGATTCCGAGCACGGCCATCGCGATCACCATCGCCCAGAACGCCGAACGGCGAAGCGCGATCACCGCGCCGAACGCGCCGGCGAGCCCGAGCGCGTACCCGAGCCGAAGCCCCGCGGCCCGGCCGCGCCTGCCCATCACGACGCTCAGCATCGCCGCGCCGAGCGCCGTCCCGGCCACGGCGGCGGCCCCGGGGATCCCCGCGACCGCGTTCGACCCGGTGATCTCCTTTGCGAGCAGCGGCGCGACGGTGAAGGCGGCGAACAGGCTCGTCGTGCCGAGCGCGGCTCCCCAAAAGACCAGGCGCGTCGCGCGGCCGGCGTCCGGAGACGCGTTCATCGGGGCAGGCGCGGTCGGCACCGCTCGAGTCTAGCGCCGGGGTTCGTGGGGCCGTGCCGGCCCGGTTAGGGCCGGGACGCAGTTCGATCCGGCCGCGGTCGAGGCCTTCCGAGCGGTCGCGGTTTGCTTTTCCAGCCGTCGTGCAAGACTTGCCCAGCGCGAGACGGCCAGTCCCTCCAAGAAGCATCTCGGCTTCGTCGCACTTCTTGGCCGGGGCGGCCCGGGAGGGCGGCCGGGGCGGCCCGGGAGGGCGGCCGTCGCCGCCCTCCCGGGCCGGACTAGCTGAACATCGCGACGACCTTGTCGAAGATCGTTTGGAAGAAGCCGACGATGGCGCCTCCCTGGGCCCAGTTGAGCAGCAGGAGCGCGATCGTCGCGGCGACCAGGATCACGAGCGTGTACTCCGTCGTGGACTGGCCGGACTGACCGTGGAGCCCGCGCACAAGGCGACGGACCCGCTCGCGCAGCGACGCGCCGAACAGGAACAGCATTCTCTCACCCCCTCGACGAAGCGGATCGCGCGCCTGCGCGCACGCCCCCCGGGGAAGGCCCCGACGATGCGGTCCACCGCGGACTCATACGGTCCACCGCGGACTTATGCGGTCCATGGCGGACTCATGCGGTCCGCGCGGGACTCATGCGGTCCACGGCCCGGCCCTCAGCTAGATGCCGCCCAGCGTCCTGATCGCGCTCAGCGCGATCGGTGCGATCGTCAGCAGCACGAACGCCGGCAGGAAGCACAGCACCAACGGGAAGAGCATCCGAACCGGCGCCGTCCTGGCTTCGGTCTCGGCGCGCGCCCGCGCCCGCGAGCGCAGCTCCCGCGCTTGCGCCACGAGGACCTCGCTGACGGGCGTCCCGAAGCGTTCGGCCCGCGCCAGCACGACGAGCAACGCGCGCATCTCTTCGATCCCGCTTCGTTCGCCGATCAACGCGTACGCCCTCGCGCGCGCCGTTCCCGCGTCGAGCGCGCGCCGCCCCGCGTGGATCGCGTCCTTGATGAGCCGCGGCGCGCGCGACCCCACCGTCGCCAGTCCCTGCTCCACGCTCATGCCGGCGAGCACGCAGGTCGCCAGCCGGTCGATCAGGCCGGGCAGCGCCGCTCGCGCCTCTTCGATCGCGCGAAGGCGCTCGCGACCCGCGAGCGCTCCGGCGACGCGCGCACCCAGCCACGCCCCGAGCGGCAGTCCGGCCAGCGCCCGCACGCCGGACGTCGAGGTCGCCACGAGCACGGCGCCCGCGACCGCGCCGATCGCGGCTCGCCCGCGGGCGGAGGGAAATGGCGAGCCGCGCCGGGCCCGCGCCGGCAACCTCGCGCGAACGCGCGCGCGGTACGCAAGCGCGCTCACGGTCGCAGCCGCGACGCGCGGAGCGCGATCATCGGCTCTCCCGCGACCGGATCATCGAGCGCATCCACAGCACGCCCGCGACGTCCAGCCCGAGGCCCGCCCCCAGCAGCAGCCATCCGACCGGGTCCGAGAACAGCAACCCGAGCTGGCGGCGGGCGCCACCTCCGACGAGCGCGTAGAACGCGACCGGCATCGCCCCGACGACGATCGCCGACAGGCGCGCTTGCGATCCGGCTGCGGCGCGGTCCCGGTCGATGCGCGCTCGATCGTCCATCGCGTCGGCCGCGTGGTCGAGCACGGCGGGCAGCAGCGCCGCCGCGCGCTCGCCGATCCGGATCGCCTCCGCCGCCTCGCGCGCCCGAGCCGTGCCCGCGGCGCGCGCGAAGACCTCCACGGCGTCCGGGAGCGGGACGCCCACGGCGAGCCGCGCGAGCGCGGCGCGCAGCGGCTCGGCAATCGGGGCGGGCGCGCCCTCGGCCGCCGCGTCCAGCGCCTGCGGCACGTTCCGTCCGGCTCGCAACGCCGAGGCGATCCCGCGCATCACGTCGGGGACTTGCGCGTCGAGCGCGGCGCGTCGATTCGCATCGGCGCGTCTGCGCCGGACGCGCAGGACGACGAGCGTTCCCGCCGCGCCGAGCGCCGCCGTCGTCCATCCGCCCATCACGGCGCCCGCCAGCGCGGCGAGCCCGGCGGCGCGCAACGCGGGCGCCGCCATCGCGACCCGGTCCAGCGCTCGCAACCGGATCCCCGCGACCGCACGCGCGCGCGCCGCGAGGCGCGCGCGCTCCACGAACCACACGCCGAACAGCGCCGGCAGAACGCTCGCCACGACGATCATCGGACGGGCGCCGCCGGGCCCGGCTCGCGGGCTCGATACAAGGACTCGATCGCGAGGTCGTCCCTCACGCGGGCGATCGCGGCGACCCGTCGCGCGCCGCCGGGGGAACGCTCGAGGTGGACCAGCAGGTCGAGCGCCGCCGCGAGCTGTCGCCGTATCGATTCGAGCGGCACGTCCCCCGCCATCAACGCCAGCGCCTCCAGCCGCGCGATCACGTCCTGCGGCTCGTTCGCGTGGACGGTGGCGAGCGAGCCGTCGTGGCCGGTGTTCATCGCCTGGAGCATGTCGAGCACCTCCGCGCCCCGGACCTCGCCCACGACGATCCGGTCCGGGCGCATCCGCAGCGCGTTGCGCACGAGGTCGCGCATGCTCACGCGCCCGCGCCCCTCGACGTTCGCCGGGCGCGTCTCCAGGGCGACGACGTGCTCGCGTCCGAGCCGAAGCTCCGCGGCGTCCTCGATCGTGATCACCCGCTCGGCGGGCGGCACGTGCATGGCGAGCGCGCCGAGCAGGGTCGTCTTGCCGGTGCCCGCCCCGCCGGAGATCAGGATCGAGCGGCGCGCGCGGACCGCGCCGATCAGGAGCGAGGCCTCCGATCGGCAGAGCGCGCGCCGCGTCACGAGCGCGTCGATCGACAGCGGCTCCTTCGCGAACCTGCGAATCGTCAGCGCCGGGCCCGTGACGGCGAGGGGCGGCACGATCGCGTGGACGCGGGATCCGTCGTGGAGCCGGGCGTCGACCCACGGCTGCGACTCGTCCAGACGAAGCCCGAGCGGCGCAACGATCCGGTCGATCAGGTGCACGACGTCGGCGTCGCTTTCGAACGTCACGGCCGCGCGTTCGATCACGCCCTCGCGCTCGACGTAGACGTCGCCCGGGCCGTTCACCATCACCTCGGTCACGGCCGGGTCGTGCAGCAGCGGCTCGAGCGGACCGAGCCCGGTGATGTCGTCGGCCAGCTCGCGCACGAGCGCCGACACCTCGGCAGGCCCGAGGGCGACCCGCTCCTGGGCAAGGAAGCGCGCCACGGTTTCCCGGACGCGCACGCGCCGCTCCCAGCGCGACGGGATCGCGAGCACGTCGGCCGCTTCGGCCAGCAAACGCTCGCGCACCTGCTCGCGCAGCGCCTCCCCCGGCCCCGCGACCTGGCTCGGGGCGCCGGCGCTCGGGGCGTCCGTGCTCGGGGTGGCGGCGCTCGGGATTACAGCGCTCACGCCGCCCCCGGTGAGTCGAGCGCGTCGCGCGTCGCGCGCGCCAGCGCGCGCACGCTTCGGCGACCGAAGGCGCGGTTGCCGATCGAGCCCAGGTCCATCCCGCGCGCCAGCGCGCCGTCGCGGGCGATCCACGCCGCAACCGGCACGCCGACCGAAGCTTCGAGGTCGCGCGCCGGCACGCCCAAACGGCGGGCGGGCCGGCAGACGGCCATCCAGCGGCCCGGGTGCCGCTCGATCAGGAGGCGCGCGCCGCGGACGCTCACGGTGTCGTTGCTCACCACGACCAGGCGGAGGCCGGCGGCAGCCAGCACGGCCGACCGTCCCGGGGACTCCGCCCGATCGAGATCGGCGACGACGATCGGCGACGCGAGACGCGCGGCTCGCACCAGTCCGGCGGCGTCGCGTGCGGAGAACCCGTCGGCAGGCGCCATCGGCAAGAGCCGCCCGCTCCCGAGCGGTCGCGCGAGGGCGTCGATCGCGTCCTCGGTCAGCGCCTCCGGCGTCACGGTCGCAGCGGGACCGTCCGCCAGCGAGGAAAGCGTCCGTGCAACCGGGTCCAGGTCGAGGGCGAGCGCCCCGAGGCTTCCCGCCAGCAACGCCGTCACCGTGGTCGCCCCGGCGCCGCCCCGCGCCCCGACGACGGCGACGAGCGTGCCCGAGCCCTCGACGGGCGCGGCGCGCACGGCGCCCCGGATGCTCGGCGCGAGACGCTCGGACTCGGCCGGCCACTGGATCAGGTCGCGCGCGCCCGCGTGCAGAGCCGCCCGCGCACCCGCGATGCCGTCGACCAGCGCGACGACCGGGACCGGCGCACGCTCGATGGCGCCCAGCGACGCGCCGCCCGCGACGAGGACCTGACCGGTCGCGGCCGCTCGCGCGTCCGTCGAGACGACGTAGAGGTCGGGCGCCGCCTCGATCGCCTCCGCGACCGCCCGGACGAGCGCCCCGTCCTCGTGCGACAGGACCACGCCGATGCTCGCCACCGCACGCCTTTCCCGAGAGCCGTGGAAGGAGGGCCGAGTGTAGGCGCGAGCCGCGAACGGTCAAGCGCCCGCGACCGGTTCGAGAACAAGACGCTAAAGTGCTCGCTCAGACCGCAGCCGCCATTGACTCGGGTAGCATTTGCGGGTCATTCGGCCGGACGGGGAACCGAGATGGGGTGGAGCGAATGAAGCGCATCGTGTTGTGCTGCGACGGCACGTGGAACCGCGCGGACCAGGAGCGGGCGGGCGAGCCGGCGCCGACGAACGTCCTGCGCGCCGCCTACCTGATCGCGAAGGCGAAGGCCGACGTTCCCCAGATCGTCTCCTACGACCAGGGCGTCGGCACGGGCAACACGCTCGACCGGCTCACGGGCGGCGCCTTCGGCCACGGCTTGGAGGAGAACATCCACGAGGCCTACCGGTTCCTCGTCGCCAACTACGAGCCCGGCGACGACCTGTTCCTGTTCGGCTTCAGCCGCGGCGCGTTCACCGCCCGCAGCATCGCCGGCATGATCCGCAAGTGCGGGATCCTGCGCCGCAGCGCCGTCCGTCACTACCGAGACGCGCTCGCGCTCTACCGGGACGGGCAGCACCCCGACGACCAGGGTCCGACCGACTTCCGCGCGAAGCACTCCGTTGCGGGCGCGAACGAGATTCCCGTCACGTGCATCGGCGTGTGGGACACGGTCGGCGCGCTCGGCATCCCGGTGCGCGGCCTGCGCGGGCTCACGCGCGGCACGTACCAGTTCCACGACACCGAGCTGAGCGGGACCGTCCGCAACGCGTTCCACGCGCTGGCGATCGACGAGCATCGCGGCCCCTTCGAGCCCACGCTCTGGCAGCACGAGCCGAAGGACGGGCAGACCGTCGAGCAGGTGTGGTTCGCCGGCGTGCACAGTGACGTCGGCGGCGGCTACGCCGAACGGGGCGCGTCCGACGTCCCGCTGCAGTGGATGCTGGACCGAGCCAAGGACAAGGCGGGCCTGGCGCTGGACGTGGAGGCGCTCGCCGCCAACCCGCCGCACCCGAACCACACCGGGCCGCTGCACGATTCGCTCAACCTCTTCTACCGGCTGAGCGGGATCGACCGGCCCATCGGGCTCGTCACGCCGCCGCCCGGCGAGCCGCGCGTCGCACCCGAGCCCGACCCCACGCAGTCCGTGCACCAGAGCGTGCTCGACCGCTGGGACGCCGATCCCCGCTACCGGCCGGCCAACCTCCGGGACTACTTCACGCGCACCGGCGATCCCCGCGGCGCCTGACACGAAAGGACGCCATGCTCGCACTCGCCGAACGCGCGCTGCTGGACGAGCGCAGATCGCTGACGAGAGACGAAGCGCTCGGCCTCGCCGGGCTCCCGCTGGACGAGCTGCCCTCGCTGATCGCGCTCGCCCACCGCGTGCGCCTGTCCTACTGCGGCGAGGAGGTCGAGCTGGAGTCGCTCATCAACGCCAAGTCCGGCGGCTGCCCCGAGGACTGCGCGTTCTGCTCGCAGTCGGCGCACTTCAAGACCGGCGTCGAGGTCTACCCGATGCTGGATCTGAACGAGGTGCTGGCCGCGGCGCGCGCCACACGCGAGGCCGGCGCGACGCAGTTCTGCATCGTGGTCGCGGTGCGCGGGCCCGACGAGCGCATGCTCGCCACCGTGATCGAGGCAACCCAGATCGTGCACGCCGAAACCGGCCTGGAAGTCGCGGTGTCGCTCGGGATCCTGGAACCCGGCCAGGCCGAGCGCCTCGCCGCCGCCGGGGTCCGCCGCTACAACCACAACCTGGAGACCGCGCGCGAGCACTTCCCCGCGATCTGCACCACGCACACCTGGGACGAGCGCGTCGAGACCTGCCGCATGGCGATCGCCGCCGGGATGGAGCTGTGCTGCGGCGGGATCCTCGGGATGGGCGAGACGCTCGAGCAGCGCGTCGACTTCGCCTTCGAGCTGGCGGCGCTGGACCCGTGCGAGGTGCCGATCAACCTGCTCGACCCGCGTCCCGGGACCCCGCTGGGGACGAGCAGCCTGTTGAGCGCTCGCGAGGCGCTCCAGGCGATCGCGCTGTTCCGCTTGGTCCTGCCCCGCGCCTGGATCCGCCTCGCCGGCGGGCGCGAACGCGTCTTGGGCGAGCTGCAAGCGATGGGGCTCTACGCCGGGGCGAACGCGCTGATCGTCGGCAACTACCTCACGACGATCGGTCGCGCGCCCGAGCAGGACGTGTCCCTGCTGGAGACGCTCGGCATGCCGGTCGCCGGCGGCGGGCCCGGCGAGGGCCGCTTCATCGTGGACGGCTCGCGCCCAGCGTGACCCCCTCGGCGGCCAGCAGCGCGCGCTTGCGGGCCGGCCCGAAGACGTAGTCGCCGGCCGTCCCGTCGCTGCGCACCACACGGTGACACGGCACGAGCACCGGCGCCGGGTTTCGCGCGAGCGCCGAGCCCACCGCCCGCACCGCGCGCGGGCGGCCGATCTCGCGCGCGACCCACGCGTAGGGACGCACCTCGCCCGGCGGGATGCGCGCGGCCGCCTCCAGCACCGCGCGCTGGAACGCGCCGACCTTCAGGTCCAGCGGCACCGATCGCGTGCGTCCCGTGCGCACGGCTCGGTCGAGCGCCGCGGGAAGCGCCGGCGCGTGCGAGACCGGCCGGCCGAAGCGGGCGCGGGCCGCGCGCTCGAACGCCGCGCCGCTTCGCGCGCGCTCGCACGCGACGACGCCCTTGGCCGAAAACGCGACGTACAGCGACCCGATCGCCGTCTCGACGCGCGCGTACGAGTAGCCGAGCCCCGCGCGCTCGATCACGCGATCCAGCAAGTCCGCAGGCGCCGCGGTCCGCAGCGACCGCAGCGCGCCCGCCGGCGTGATCGGTTCAGTCGTCATGGTCTTCCTCCCGCGCCAGATGGTCTCTCATCGTTCGGAGCCCTCGGTGGATGTCGGCCTTCACCGTGCCGAGCGGGCGGCCCAGCGCCGCCGCCACCTCCGCCAGCGGAAGGTCGGCGACGTAGCGAAGGACGAGCGCCGCGCGCCTCGACGGCGGCAGCACGTCCAGCAGACCCGCGAGGTCGTCCTGCGCCGGACCCGCCGGGCTTCGCGCGCCCGCCTCGGGGGTCAACGGCACCGTCCTCGGACGGCGTCCGCGATCCCGGGCGTGGTTCCGGCACAGGTTGACGGCGATCGTCCAGACCCACGGCCGAAGGCGCATCGACTCGATGCGGCCGCGCGGATAGCGGCGAAGCGAGGTCAGCGCGCGCAGGAACGTCTCCTGCGTGACCTCCTCCGCGTCGCCGCGCGCCGGCACCAGGCGCAGCACGCCCGAGAACACCTCGTCCTGGAATGCGCGCACGAAGTCGGGGAACGCCTCGTCGGCGTCGTCGGCGAGCCGCCGCCTCAGGTCTCGTCGCATCCGCTCCTCCGCCCGCCGTTTCCGTCCGCCTTGATGAACCCCACGCCGGCGCCGGAGGTTGCGCGGCGCCGCAAATTCTTCGGTGACGGGCGATTGCCCGTACCATTGCACGAAATGAGCAAGCGGGCGGAATATCTCGGACCTGAGCGGCGGCGGCCGCTCGTGCTCGACGCCGCCGAGGAGATCTTCGCCGAAGGCGGCTTCGCCAACGCCTCGATGAGCGCCATCGCGGCGCGCGCGGGCGTGTCCAAGGCCGTGCTCTACGACTGCTTCCCCGGTGGCAAGAGCGAGATCTACGTGTCGCTGCTCGACCGGACCTTCGACGTGTTCCTCGCGCACATGGTCGAGGCGCTCGACCGCGCGAACGAGCTGCCGATCGAGGACGGGCTGCGCCTCGGGCTCACCGCGTTCATGGACTACGCCGAGATCAACCCCCGCGGCTTCCACGTCTTGTTCGCCGGGCCGGGCACCGGCGACAAGCAGATCACGCGCCGCGCGTTCGAGGTCAAGCAGAAGATCATCGAGCGCATGAGCCAGCGCACGAAGCGGATCGTCGAGGCGGCGGGGATCCCGATGACGCCGGCCATCGAGGTCTACAACCGCAGCATCGCCGCGATCGCGCGCGAGCTGGGGCTGTGGATCCTGGAGGACCCGAAGCTCCCCAAGGCGGAGCTGATCGAAGCGATCGTGCGGTGGTTAATGCTCGGCTTCGAGCGCATCGTCCCGGACGGCGTGGCACAGACCACCTGAGGTCGTTACCCTTTCTTCCCCGTGAGGGGGTTCCGCGCGCTGCCGGCCGCGAGCGCGGTCGCCGTGCTGTCGATCCTCGGCGCGCCGGCCGGCGCGTCGCCGAAGAACGTGAAGATCGACGCCGTCTTCCGCAGCGCCGACTGCGCCGGTTCGACCTGCGAGCCCTCGAAGGACCCGAAGCTGAGCGGCGGCGCGGTCGTCGCCGGCGAGATCCAGGTGTTCGCGTCGGCGGCCGCCGACATCGGCCTGGAGTGGGTGCGGCTCGAAGGCCGCGAGGGCGGGACCCCACAGTGGTACTGCCTTCAGTACTGGGCGACCAACCGCGCCACGACCTTCGGCGACCATTACGCGTGGACGACGACGAACTGGCCGCAGCCCGCCGCGCAGGGCAAGAACTCCGACTGCACGGAGACTTCGCCGCATAAGCACGGGGCCCCGGCCGACAACGGCGTCTACGACATCCGCCTCGTCGCGCGCGAGCAGGTGAGCAAGGAGCTGCGAAACTCCGACCCCTTCACGATCAAGATCGCCAACCCGCCGCAGCCGCCCGCGTGGGGCGTCGACCCGAAGGCCAGCGGCGCCGCGGACGGGAACCCGGCGGTGACGCTCGTATGGAACGCCTCCGCCACGCCCGACGTCAGCGAGTACCACTTCGTGCGCGTGGACCCGGGCGGGTTCCAGTCCGAGTTCGCCGTAAGCGCGTCGACCCCGCAGGACCAGGGGTGCTCGAAGGTCGGCGACCAGACCTTCAAGTGCGTGGACGTGAGCTTCCCGGGGAGCGCCTTCGGCGGCGCCTACCGCTACACGCTGCTCGCGTTGCGCCCGACGCCCGGCAAGGGCGTCGCCTGCTCGATCGGCGGCGGCGCGTGCCTGGAGTCGCCCCTGACCGCCGTGAAGGAAGTCGTGCTGACGGACCCGCAGGGCGCCGCGTCCACGGACGAGAGCGGGACCGCCGGCGGCAAGGGCCGCGGGACGGGCGCCGGGAACGCGACCAAGCCTGCCCCCGTCGAGCAGGCCACCGACCGGAGCGAGCAAATCGCCGCAGCCGCGCTCGACGTCGAGCCGGGCACCGGACCGGGCGCGCTGCCCAAGGCGGTGGCGGCAGTGCTCGTCCTCCTGGCGAGCGGCGCGGCCGGTTTCGTCTACTGGAAGAGGCGCCCAGCCGCCTGAGACGAGGCCTCTACGCTGGGACGAGGCTTCTACGCTGCGGCGGGGCCGAACGCGACCGTTCGGCAGGAAAAGCGGTAGTCTGACGCGAACTGGTACCAACATGGCGCGAAGGTGCGTATCGATACTCGTCGCCCTGACGGCGGCCGGCGCGTTCGCGATGCCGGCGCCAAGCGTCGCCAACAACGGGAAGGGGTGCGGCAGCGAAACCGCGCACGGCAGGACCAGTTGCGACTTCGTCGTGTGGGGGATCCCGATGACGTGGCGGGGCGCGTCGCTCGCCACGTCGAACAACGCGTGGGTGCACCTGTGGATCACGCCGAAGGGGAACCCGGAGGTCGTCCTGTTCGAATGCTCGGCCGAGGGCTTCGGGGCGTCCTGCCAGGGCGACTTCCCCGATTCGACGACGTACGTGGAGCTGTTTCGGGGACAGCAGACGGTCTCCCTGACCTGCTGGGTCGAGGGAGCCGGCACCTTGGACTACTACTGCGAGACGACGCCGGCTCCACCATCGTGAGCCGGCCGGACCGTCCCGGTCACAACGCCGGGGGACATGGAGGGGACAGATGAGAAGGGTGCTCATAGGGGCCGCGGCCCTGGTGCTCGCGACGACGCTCGCGCCGGCGGGGGCGACGCCGCTCCCGCAGCGAGACCTCGACGAGATGCTCGCCGCCAACGCCCAGCGCTACGTGCCGAAGGCCGCGGGGACGTACGAGAAGATGTCGCTGATGTTCGGCCCGTACTCGATCCCGCCCGGCCAGGACAGCAACCGCATCACGGTGGACCTCCCGGCCGGCATGGACGGCTACATCACCGCGGTCGCCCCCGACCTCGTCGACGCCACGACCGGGCGCATCCCGACCGAGCAGGAAGCGCACATCCACCACGCGCACTGGTTCCGCGTCGACACCACCGGCGAGCACGAGCCGTACACGGCGGCCGGCCCCGCCAGCCTGTCCTGGGTGTTCGGCACCGGCGAAGAGAAGAGCCAGGGCCGCTTCGAGGACCGCTGGGACATGGGCGCGGACGAGCCCTTCTACGGCATGCGCGTCGATTCCGACGTGGCGCAGGTGCTCATCTACATGATCCACAACAAGACGCCGAACGTGCTCAACACCTTCGTCGTGCTCGACATCGAGTTCATGCACGGCACGAAGGAGGCCATCGAGGCCTCGCCGCTCAACACCGACGGCCGCCAGATGCACGGCATGGAAGGGACCCTGTGGGGCGAGACGCGCGACGCGGACGCCTCCTACCCGATGCTCATGCAGAGCTACAAGGCCCCCGTGGACGGCACGATCGTGGCCAGCGGCGGGCACATGCACCCGGGCGGGAAGAAGGTCGTGCTGGCCAACCTCGGCCAGAACGGCTCGTGCCGGGCGGACCTGGACGGTGACGGGTTCCCGGGCACGACGATCCTGAACTCCTACAAGTACGACCGGATCGTGGGCGCCTACGTCTACTCCGAGGACTACCAGCAGGGCACGACCAAGTTCGGGTGGCGAGCGCCGCTCCACAAGGACGACGTGCTGGTCCAGTACGCGCCGTACTCGATCTACGCCGGCGGGGCGCCGTCGGCGCTGCCGAGCAAGCTGGACGACGGCACGAACCCGAACGAGAAGATCACCCAGGCCGAGTGGGACGCGATCCTCGCCGAGGACCCCGGCGCGTTCACGTCGGTCGACGGCAAGGACCACTCCTGGTACGAAGCGATGAGCTACCAGGGCATCTACGTCGACCGAGCGCAGGCGCCCGCGACGAGCAACGCGTGCGCCGCGTCGAGCTTCGCGCCCGACCTGCTCGGGCCCGACACGTTCGCGGCGCAGTCCGAGGCCGGGATCGTCAACAACACCCGCGGCCAGGTCCTGTTCGTCGATCCCGAGATGGCCGAGGAGGACCAAGCGCTGCTCGACGCGATCGAAGCTCGCTTCAAGGTCGGGACCACCGAGGGCATGATCAACCACGCGTGGGTCGGCCCAGCCGATCGGCTGTGCGGCGTGGTGAAGGACGCCTTCGGACCGGACCTCGAGTGGGACGCCGAGTTCGCCAACGCCTGCGCCCTGCCCGACGCCTGGGCGACCGACGGCGACGTGGTGGACACGATCCACGTCGCCAACTTCCTGTACCTGCCGGGCGACATCTCGCTGCAGAGCGCGATGGGCCTGCCCAAGGTCCAGCAAGGCACGACGCTGACCCTTGTCAACGACGACGCGGCCATGAACGTCCGCCACACGTTCACGAGCTGCGCGCTCCCGTGCAACGGCGGGTACGTGTCGAACTACCCACTGCCCGACGGCGAATTCGACACCGACAAGATGGGCAACGTCGACCCGATCGACGGGGGGTTCAGCGGGGACTGGCAGCCGATCTACGAGCTGGACACGGCCGGGCTGGACCCGGCCGTCTATAGCTACTACTGCCGGATCCACCCCAGCATGCGCGGCGCGTTCGAAGTCGTCGCGTAGGGCCGGTCCGCGAGAAGGCGGCTACCATCGTTCGCGATGGAAGCCGCCTTCTTCGATCTGGACAAGACCGTGATCGCGCGGTCCTCCACCCTCGCGCTCGGGCGCCCGCTCATGCGCGAGGGCATGATCACCCGCGCCCAGGTGATCAAGGGCCTGTACGCGCAGCTCGTCTACCACCTGCTCGGCGCGGACGAGGCGAAGATGGACAAGATGCGCGACGGACTGCTCGCCCTGACCAAGGGATGGGAGAAGGCCAAGCTCGAGCAGCTCATCCGCGACACGGTCACCGGCGTGATCGAGCCCGTGATCTACGACGAGGCGCTGGCGCTGGTCGCCGCGCACCGCGCCGCGGGCCGGCGCGTCTACATCGTGTCCTCGTCCGGCGAGGAGATCGTGCGACCGCTGGCCGAGCGACTCGGCGTCCCGCACTTCATCGCCACGCGCGCGGCCGTCGACGACGACGGACTGTTCACCGGCGAGCTGGCGTTCTACTGCTACGGCGAGAACAAGGCCGTCGCGATGCGCGAGCACGCCGAGCGGTACGGGATCGACCTCGGCGCCTCCTACGCCTACTCGGACTCGGCCACCGACCTGCCGATGCTGGAGGCGGTCGGGTATCCGCACGCCGTGAACCCCGATCGCGAGCTTGCCGCGGCGGCCGTCGAGCGCGAGTGGCCGATCCTGCGCTTCTCCCACCCGGTGTCGCTGCGCAGCAGGCTGGTGGCGGCGACCCCGAAGCCCAGCCCCGGCGCCGCACTCGCGGTGGGGGCGCTGGTGCTCGGCGCGTTCGCATGGGCGGCGTATCGCGACCGGGCGCGACGGGGCTAAGAAGGTCCCGGTTTGCTGGAACTCTCCCCTAGTCAAGCCGAGTGACGGGTGCTAGGGTCGGACCACGAAGAGAGGGTCGGGTACCCACGCGCGGTCAGCCGCGGGAGGCGCACTCGGGGAGAAGCCCGAGATTTGGCACAGCGCGATTGTTAGCCGGACCCTCTTTTCGCCATCTTGGGACAGCCGCTACTGATCGGTTGGCTCTTCCGTCGATTCAGGTCGCGTCTCGGCCGTCAAGGCCAAGATCCAGGCGAGCCCGAACAGCCCGCCGCCGACCCCGCCGACCCACAGCAACGCCGGAGAAAGAGCGAGAACGTAATCGCCAAAGTCCGGCTCGACCCTGCCCAGCGCGGAGAGCGTCGCGATCAGGTAGACGGTCCCGACCACGAGGGCCAGCCAGCCGAGGACGCGCAGCGTCGTGATCCGCCGCGGCGTCAGCTCCCGCGCCGTCGGCGTCCTGAGATCGCGCCCGCGCACGTAGCGCTCGGCGCGCTCGAGTTCTTCCCGGTCGATGCTCACGGGATCAGGCGGCCGGGCACGTCGTCCAGGCGCTCGCGACGCGGGGCGTGGAGCGCGTGCAGTAGGTGGAGCCCGGCATCACGTCGACGATCGTGCCGGTGTCGAAGAACGTGCTGCGCTGCACGCCGCTCCGCACGAATCCGCGCGGGTCGCCGTGCGGGTCGCCGCCGTCGGTCGGCGGCGCCAGGTTGCCGTTCGGCGGGACGAGGTTGCCCGAGTCCCAGTAGACGATCGCGCTCCCGCCCCACGGCAGGATCGCGCCGGAGTCCGTGTCGAACACGTCCAGCCCGAACGCGGGATCGACCGACCAGTGCCGCGCCTCGTCCAGCGAGGTCTGTAGCAGGCGCGCGCCGATCGTGCGCGCCTCGACCTCGGCCGAGACGTTCGCGACCTGGAAGTCGCCGAACGCGACGTTGAGCATGACCTGGTGCGCGGGCGTGTTCGGGTAGGGGTCGTCGGTCATGTGCGCCGCGTACCCGTTCGCCTCCGCGCGGTCCCACAGCATCTGGATCAGCCCCATGCCGATCTGCTGCTCGCGCTTGTCGCGAATCGAGGCGTAGTAGACCTCGCCGTACGCGCCCTCCCAGTCGACGCTTCGGTTGAGCAGCGTCGAGTAGTTCATGCCCGGCACGCCGAGCGATGCCTTGGTGTAGTCGACGGCGAGCGCCGCGAGCGCGCCGCCCATGATCCCGCCCTGGGAGTTGCCGTCGTAGAACAGCTCGCCGGTGTCGATCAGGTCCTCGAACGTGGGGCTGGAGGACAGACCGTCGGCGTGGAGCATCAACCGTCCGAGGTAGAGGAAGTTGACGAAGCCTTGCAGCGCCCGGTCCGGCATCGAGGGCATCAGGCCCGGGTTGGCGAGGATCGACACGGCCTGCGGGATGTCGCCGAAGGCCATGCCGAGCCACTCGGTCCCGCAATACATGACGTTGTGCTCGCGCGTCAGCAGGCTTCCGCTCGACCAGCCGACCTCGCGGCGCTCGCCCAGGAGCCCATGGCCCATCAGGACCGGGCGCGCCGGGTTCGACGCGCTCGCCGTCGAGGGAATGCGGCAGGTGAAGTGCGCCTCGAACACGGGCTGCGCCGGGTTCACCTCGGGCAGCACGTCCGGGTCGAGCGCCGGCGGCGTCGGGTAGTAGAGCCGCGAGTGCGGCGTGTAGACCGGTGAGAGCCGCTCCTCAGTGAGCTGCTCGTTCGTCGGGTCGTACAGTTCGGGCGTCTCGGCATGGTGGACCAGGAAGTTGGGCACTTCGAACGAGCCGTGCACCATCGCCGTCGTGTCGCCGTCCCTCGGGATCACCTGCGTCACGCGGAACGCGGGCGCGTCGCCCTGGATCGCCCCGTCGTCCAGGTCGGTGTCGCCGAGCATCGCGAAGGCCTCGTCGCGCATGTGGAGCGCGCGACCGGCGAGCGAGTCGGCGCTCGCCACCGTGAACTCCCACGCCAGGTACAGGTCGGGTGTCGGGATGCCGTAGCCGGCCAGCTCCGCGGTGATGCGCGTGACGTCGGCCTGGCGAGCCGCGTCGGAGCCGGTGCCGTCGCGATAGTCCGCGAAGGACCCGGCGGGGATCGCGGCACCGCTCGCGTCCTTCATGGCGCGAAGCGCCACCACGTAGCGGGTCGCCTCGTCGAAGTTCACAGCCGGGCGGACGATGAGCATCCGCTCGGCGTCGCCGGTCGCGGGGTGGGTGTCAAGCTCGGACCAGAAGGGGTGGCGCTCGCCGGTGGCGGTGTTCACGATCACGATGGGCGCGTCCGGGTCCTCGTAGCGCGCGATGTCGGTGATGTGGTCGGTGGTCGCGCCCCAGGTCTGGCGCAGGTCGAGCCCGGGCACGAAGGTCATCAGGGGCGAGCCGGGCGACCATCCGTCGTTGCGGTTCCACTCCTCCATCAGCAGCGGGACCGCGCCCAGCGCCCGCGGCGGCGCGAGCGGGTCGATGTGGACGCGCCGGCCCGTCGGGGTCCCGGGGTCGGCCACCGTGAAGAAGTCGCTCGGGAACGGGAGCATGCAGTAGGCGGGGTCGAGCGGGTCGCAGACCCCCGCAGCGTCCCCGACGGCATCGGCCGACCCGATCGCCGGAACAGCCGTGACGAGCGCGAGCACGACGAGCACCGCCTTGGAGCGCAGACGCATGTGATTCCCCTCCCGGAAGTCGACCTGTTCAGCCCTGGGAGGCTTCGCCCCGAGTCGTCCCGATTCCTGCCGACCGGTCGGAAGGCCCTACGTCTGGCAAGAGCCCGCCAGCTCGGCGACGGTGAAGCGGGCGGTGTCGTAGGTGTTGCCGTCCGCCAGCGTGAAGACGTAGACGTCGACGCGCACCGGGCCGGGGGGAGGATTGTTCGTCAGCGTCCACGAACTCGAGTACTCGCCCTGATCGTCGGTTTGGCCTGCGTCGTTCCCGCCGTAGTCGCCGCCGTAGCCCGATCCTGCTCCCGACTTTCCATTCGAGTAGACGGCTTGATACGCCACGGTCGCCCCCGGCTCGGTTTCGACCGAGAGCGTCACGAGGTCCCCGATCCGCGCGCACTCGGGTGTGACCGAGGACTCGACGGGCAACGTCGGGTCCGGCTCGAACGGAGGCGCCGCCTTGGACGAGTCCGAGCCACCGCGCTGGCGGCTCGCACGCTGCGCCGACTGCTGCCCGTCCGGCGTCGGAGTTTCCGCCGGCGCAGAGGGAGTGACGCTCGGAGCCTGCGAGCCCGCGGTCGTGACGCCGCCGCCGGTGCACGCGGCGGTCAGCATCGCCATCCCGACAACACCGAACACCACCCTCTCCGACGCACTGCGGATCGAGCGTGCCGAACGAGCCTTCGCTCGGAGCGCGTTCATGTTCCCCCTCCTTTCCGACGCCGGCGAGCCGTTCGGCCCGTCGGCTGCTGCCCGGCTGAGGCCGGTTCCGCCACCTCCCCCAGGTACGCGGCCATCACGTCCGGGGATGCGGCCAGTTCGGCGCTCGGCCCCTCGACGACGACCTCCCCCTTCGCAAGCACGTACGCGCGGCTGGTGTGCTTTAGCGCCAGGTGCACGAACTGCTCGACCAGCAACACGGCCGTACCGTCACGGTTGATGACGTCCAAGGCCTCGAAAAGTTGCGTCACGATGATCGGCGCGAGCCCGAGGGACAGCTCGTCTACGAGCAACAGTCGCGGCTTGCTCATCAGCGCGCGTGCGACGGTCAGCATCTGCTGCTCACCGCCGGACATCGTCGCGGCTGCCTGGTCCGCTCGCTCCCGCAGGCGCGGGAACAGCTCGAACATGTGATCGATCCGCTCCGACTCCTCCTGGACGGTCTTGCGGCGCGACCAGTGACCGAGCTTCAGGTTCTCCAGCACCGTCATCTCGGGGAACAGCTCGCGTCCCTCGGGCATGTGCGCCAGCCCGAGGCGCACGACCTTGTGCGCCGGGGTCCGTCCGATGGGCCGGCCGCCGAACGTGATCTCGCCCCGCGCGGGCGCGAGCAACCCCGACGCGGCGCGAAGTGTCGTCGTCTTCCCGGCGCCGTTCGCGCCCAGCAGGGCCACCATCTCGCCCTCCTCGACGTCCAGGCTCAAGCCGCGCAGCGCCTGGACCGGGCCGTAGTAGACGTCGATTCCCTCCAGCCGGAGCATCACGGCACCCCTGCCTCTTCCTCGACGGGCTCGCCGAGGTACGCCGCGATGACCTCGGGGTGGCGCTGGACCTCGGCCGGCTCGCCCTCGGTCAGCATCCGCCCCTGGTTCAGGACGTACATGTAGTCCGAGACGCCGGTGACCATCCGGACGTCGTGCTCGATCAGGAGCACCGACACGCCAAGCGATCGCGCTCCGCGAATGACCTCGGTCAACTGGTCGGTCTCCGCCTCGTTCAGCCCGGACGCCGGTTCGTCGAGCATGACGAGCGGCGCCCCCGTCACGAGCGCGCGCCCAAGCTCGACCATGCGGAGCGTGCCGAACGGAAGTCCCCGCACGCCCTGATCGGCGATCTCTTCGAGGTTGAGGAGCCGCAGCACCTGCCGGACCCGGTCGCGCGCTGCATCCTCGGCTCGGAGCGTGCGCGGGCCGGCGGCGAGGTTCGACAGCAGGTTCGAGTCGTTGTGCTGGTGCGTCGCCACGAGCACGTTCTCGAAGACGGTCAGCTCCCCGAAGAGCTGCAGGACCTGGAACGTGCGGGCGATGCCGGCGCGCGCGCGCTCGTGCGGCGGCGAGCCGCGCAAGTCCTGGCCGAACAAGGTGATCTCGCCCGCCGCCGGGTCGTTCAGGCCCAGGATCGCGTTGAACAGCGTGGTCTTGCCCGCCCCGTTCGGTCCGATCAACCCGGTGATCTCACCCTCTCGCACCTGGAGCGAGGCGTCGTTCACGGCGGTCAGACCGCCGAACCGCACCGTCACGTCGCGCGCGTCCAGGACGATCGCCCGATCCGCTCGCGGCGGGAGGCGATGGGCTGCAGGGCTCGCCCCCTCGAACGTCACTATCGGCTTCGGACCCGTGCTCCCGTTCGCCGACGGCTGCGCCTTGGCCGGCGTGCGGGCGCCTTCGTCCTCGCCCGGGGCGTTCGCGGCCGCGAACCAGTCCCGCGTCCGCCCGAGCGCCACCGGTGCCTTGCGGCGCCGAGGCAACCGCTTCTTCAGCGGATCGAGCACCGGCGCCGCTACCTTGGCCGTCGTTGCCATCGCGGCGGAGGCGGCGCGCAGCCCTTCCCGGCCCAGCGCGAGGGCTCGCACGGCGATCGCCCGCGCGCGCGCGTCGAGCGCCGACTCGCGAGCGCGCACCGGCACCCACCGCTCACGCAAGCGCCGCAGCGTCGTAGGAACCGCCGCCAGCCCGCCCGGGTAGGCCAGCAGGACCACGGTAAGCAGCAGCGCCGACACCAGGTCCAGCCACCCGGACAGGAAGCTGACCCGGAAGAAGACCTCGTTGAGTCCGGCAAAGACCGCGCCGGCGGCAACCGCGCCCCCAAGGCTCGACAGCCCGCCGACGACGGCGATCGCCACGAACTGCAGCGAGACGTTGAATGCGAAGATGCTCGGCTCGACGGATCGCTGGTCCATCATGATCAGGTTGCCCGCGATGCCGGCGATCACGCCCGACATCGCGAACGCGATCAGCTTGTAGCGGGTGACGTCGATGCCGAGCGAGGACGCCGCCATCTCCGACCCGCGGATGGCGAAGAACGCGCGCCCGGTCTTGGTTTCGCGAAGGTTGGCCAGCGTGAACATCGTCAGCACGACGACGGCCAGGAAGACGTAGAACAGGGTCTTCTGCTCGGTGAGGTCGAGATAGGGGATGCCGCCCGGCCGGCCGAGCTGTTGGCCATCGATCCTCGATGTGCCGCCGGACACGCCCAGCCACGGCGACCTGAACAGGAACGAGTCGCTCATCCAGGCGAAGATCAGGGTCGCGACCGCAAGGTAGAGGCCGCGCACGCGCAACGCCACCATCCCCAGGATCGTCGCCGCGACGCCGGCCGTGACCGCGCCGATCCCAAGCGTCACGGGAAAGCCGAGGCCCCACCCACGAGCAACCATGCCCGTGATCAGCGCGGCGATCCCGACGAAGCTCGCTTGGGCGAGCGAGATCTGGCCGACGTATCCGGTCAGGATCACCAGCGACGCGGCGGCGAGCGTCAGCTCGATCCAGGTCAGGGAGGTGCCGAGGACCGAGAACGGCACGATCCACGGCCAGGCGATCAGCACCACGGCGCCGATGAGGAACCACTTCCCGGCGACGCCCTTCCTCCGCACGCGCTGGCCGTCGCCGGCCGACAGTCCGGACTCGGATGCCTCGGCCCCGGCGATCCGCCGCCCGCGAATCGCCATCACGGCAAGGGCCAGGATCGCCAGCGCCAACTGCGGCGACCCGCTCAGGCTGGCAATCGAGCCGATGCCGGGGGTCCCCGAGAAATAAGGGACGATGCCGAAGCTCAAGCCGGCAATGCCCGCGCCCCACAACGCGCCGGTCAGGCTTTCCAACCCGCCGATGAGGGCGGCGACGAAAGCCGGGAGCACCTGGAACGTCAGCGTCACGGTGTCCAGATTCGTCACCGCGGCGAGCAGGATCCCCGCCAGCCCGGCGAGCGCACCACCCAGCGCCCAGGCAGAGGCAGCCGCGAGGTCCGGGTCGATGCCCATCAACGATGCCGCGCGCCTGTTCTGCGCCGCCCCGCGAAGAGCCAGGCCGTAGCTGGTCTTGGTGAAGAACCAGAAGAACGCGGCCGAGACGACGATCGCGGTACCGAACAGGCCGATGTCGCCAAAGCCGATGCTGCTGTTGCCGATGCTGATCGACCGGTCCGGGAACACCTTCGGCGCTCGCAAGGGCGTCGTCCCCCAGATGCGCGCCGCGAGCGCGATCAGCAAACCGGTAACCGCCACGGTGCCGACGGTCTGCGCGGTCGCGCCCTGCGGGCGTAGCCGCCGGACGAAGACGCGCTCGACGGCCACGCCGAGCACCGCTCCCGAGGCCACCGCCAGCGGGAGCCCCACCAGCACCGGCACCCCAGCGCCCACCAAGCTGTAGAGCAGGTACGCGGGGATCATCGCCATCGCCCCGTGCGCCAGGTTCAGCACCCGCGACGCGCGATAGATGACCGAAATCCCGAGCGCGAACATCGCGTAGGCCCCGATGAACGGGATCGACAGCAGTGCGTAAACGAAGATGGCGGGCAAGGCGATCAGTTCGTGCCGTATTCAGGGTGGGGGTCACACGAGGTGGCCCCGGTCCGCCAGCCTCCGAACGTTCCTTTGTAGTTGATCGTGAAGCCTTGCATGCAGGCGGCGGCGTAGTGATTTTCCTCCGCCCACCGCAGTTTCGGGTCCACCGTGAGCCCCGTCTTGAGCGTCATGGAGTCGAGCACCGCGCGCAAGCGGTCGCGTGTCAGATGGGGGCCGACCTTCTGGAGCGCCTCGACCAGCAACTGCATGCCGACGTACCCACCCTGGGCGAACTGGTTGAAGACATCGACGTTGGGATCGGTGGCCCGCAAGTCGGCCACGTAGGTGCGAAGCGCCGGTTCGTACTGATACTCCTCGATGTTGGGCCTGTAGCCGGTCCAGACCGTCACGCCGTCGCACGCCGACTGGCACTTCACTCCGAAGTCGCGCGTAAACAGCGGTTGGGCGCCCCAGACCAGCGCGTTGGCGTCCGCGTCCGGCTTCGGGGAGTCCGAGTTGCCCATCCACGTCAGCGCCGTCGCCGGCTCGAGGAACATCGCCACCAGCGAGTTCGGGCCACCACCGGTGAACCGGTTGATCTCGGTTGCGTACGTCGGCTGGGCGGCCTCCACGCCGCAGAAGTTGGCCTTGCACGTGTTGGCCTCGTTGAAACCCTCGACGTCCTTGCCCGTCTGGCGCTTGACCTCGGCGTTGAACGCCTGGGCCGCCTCGACGCCGAACTTGTAGTTCTTGTCGAACACGATCGCGAAGTCGGTGATGCCGAGCTTCTTGGCCGCCTGGATCACCATCAATCGAGCCGACGACGCGGTCGAGACCGCAACCGGCCAGAACCACGGGTCGGTGTACTGGCTGATCAACATGCCGTCGGTTCCCACGACCGGGATTCCCTCCTCGTCGATCTCGCCGCTGCCGTCCTTGGCGACCGCGTTCAGGCCTTCGCTCGAAGGCCCCACCGGGATGGCGAAGACCTCGTCCTGCATGAAGTTGCGCAGGTACTTCTGCCCGAGGCTCGAGTTCCAGCCATCGTCGCGATAGGTCACGACGAGCTGCCGGCCGCAGATCCCGCCGGCGTGATTGACCTTGTTGACGACCGCCTCCATCGCGATCTGGACGTCGGCAAGGAACGCCGCGCCTGGTCCAGAGCGCACGACCGTCGTCGCCAGGTTGATCGCGGTGGCTGTCACGCCTTTGTCGGTGGCACCGCCGTTGAGCCCGGGCGCGCACTTCAGGCCCGAGGGTCCATCGTCCAAGGCGGCCACCTGCGAGGGCCCCGCGCTCGGTCCTGCGGCGCCCGGGTCGAAGGAGGCGACGGCGCCCGGGCCGGCCGGGCCGGGGCCCTGCTCGGTTCCCGATCCGACGCTGCCCGCGGGGATGACCTGGACGGACGCCAGGATGCCCGAGCCCGCCCCGATCACAAAGATCGCGGCCGTCTTCCAAAACGCACTTGGCTTTGCTCGCATGCGACTCCTTAGGCCAGGCGTTGCACCATCAGCAGCCGGCGGCGCACGGCCGACACCGCCCCGGCGAACGTGAGCCCGATGAGGGCCACGAGGGCCGCTTCTCCGGGCGAGCGCACCAGGACCAGCAATCCGTCGAGCAGACGCTGTGGGATGCTCCCCTCGAGCGTGGACGGCGTCGCCCCCGGTACCGGGACCTCCACGTTTTGGATGAGCGTGGTCACGGTGCCCTCGGGCGGCGTGGGCGGCGGGGGGACGAACTGCGGCAGCAGCGAGATCCCGTACTGCGCCGAGGCCTGGATCGCCGCGAACTGCACGACCAGGCGCGACTTCTCGTTCCCGTCGTTGAAGACCGTCGCCTCAATCGCCGGCACCGCCAAGGAGTTGAGGTTGTTGGTCGACAGGTCGGTCTGGTGGTCGGCCTCGGGCTTGCTCACGCCGGCATAGGCGCCCTTGGGGGTCACGGTCATCTCCGCCTCGGGCAGCCGGAACCGGACCTGGGACTCGAACAGCGAGTTGATCTGGCGAATGACTCTGTCCGGGCTGCACGCGCCGGGGGTGTCCACCGAGCGCGCCGGCAGGATCGCAAGGTCGTCGTTTCCTTGCAGCTCGTCCTCGACCCCGGCGACTGCCGCCTCAGGATCGACCCCGACCTCGGTTGCCTGGGCCTGAAGCCCGTCCTTAACCACCTGGCAACTGAGCAGCACGTCCCCGGCGCCGTCGCGAAGGACGACGTCTTCGAAGGTGCGCTCCCAGCCGGCGCCATTGGTCCCGGGCCGGCCGTGGGCGAACGTGCGCGCGCTCGCCTCGATGGCCCCGATCCGAAGGCTCCCAAAGCCCTTGATGCGCAGCCTCAGCCCGTGCACGGTCGAGGTTGCCTCGGTCACCGTGCCCAGCAGCGCGTCCTTGTGGCTGGTGGTGACGAAGCTCGCGTCGCCGAAGCCGATGCGAAGTCCCTCCCCGTTGTTCAGGTGCCAGGGGTCCGCGGTCGTTTCGGCCTGCGCGAGGCTCTTGCCCCTGTCGCACAAGACGCTGCTGGTGCTGTCCCCGGCCGAGGAGGAGTCTTCGATCCGCTCGTCACTGAAGTCAAGGCAGGCCACACCGCGCCAAGGCCAGGCGGTCTGGGCGGCCGCCGAGCGCTGGGTTTCGCCCAGGTTGATATCCCGCGAGTCGTCGGTGTTACGGTTGTCGTAGTCGGCGTAACACTTGTGTTCCAACATTGCGACATTGCCGCTGGCGCTTGAGCCGGTCTCAGGACACTCTTCGTCGTCGGTGCCGGCCTTCTGCGGATCGCCCCCGCCGGCACACTCAGTGTCGGTCTGCTGGTCGATGCGGCAGGCGCTGTCCGAAGGCCGCGCAGCAAGGATGTTCCGATAGGTTGAGGTCTCGGCATCGGTGGTGGTATCGAGCGCAGCGGACTGTGAGGCCGCGGCGGCGCCGGAGTTTCGCATGTCGAGTGCCGCGACGCGCGCCAGGTACAGGGCCCGGTCCGCCGGGGAAACCACTCCTTGGGGAGTCTCACAGTCGTCGTCGGAAGCACCGGGGGACTCCTTACAAGCGGCGACGACCGAGCCATAGCCGCCCACCCCCGCGGCAAGGGCACCAAACCCAGAGACGGTTCCGGCATGGGACTCGGCCGTGTTCGGTCCTTCCGGGACGTCAGCCGTGAGCGAGTCGGGGTCGATCGAATTGGGGGGAACGGACACCGGCGTCAGGTCCTCCACCACGACCAAGCCGGCGTTGCCGGTCAGGGTTGGGTCGGTTTCGGTCTCGTCGGCGAACCCGTATTCGGTGAGGTCGCCAACCGGCATGAACAGTCGACGCGAGCCCGGGTCGGTCACAAGTAGCCCGCTACTGAGCGAGAGGTCAAAGACCTGCCCCTGGGGGATCGGCGTCGCCCTGCCGTCGGTGATGACGATGTTCCCGTCCCCGGACGAGCCCAGATACAGGTGGCCGAGGTGCTGGCTGTATCCCATGGCGTCACGCTTGCTCGGGGTGCCCACCTGGCCGACCCAGGCCGAGCGAAGGCCGTCAAAGGCCCAGGCGCCCGGCGTGCTACTGGAGTCGCTTCGCATGTAGAAGCGATCCGTTTGGTGGTCAAAGACCGCGATGCCGGCACCGTAATCCCCCGAGATCGGGTAGTAGTCGACGCGGTCCTGGTTGGTCCAGACGCGCGCGACACCGGCCGCGCCCACGCCGTTGCGAGGCGAGCAACCGAAGTAGAGGGCCGGCTCGATCTGACTGCGGCGGACGGGGGCTCCGTTGAAGAAGTTTGCAAGGACGCTGGGGCACTGCGGAACGACCTTTCGCCACACGACGCGCGCGGTACCGCCCTCCGCGGAGCCCGGGTCGATGGCGATGACACCCGCCAGTACATCGGCTCCCGCAAACTGGCGTGGCCCGCTCGTCCCCGACCACTGGCCGACGAGATACACACGGTCGTCAGCCGCCGAGTAGCTGACCCCCTGCGGGATGAACCCTCGCTCCATGTCAATTCCGATGTGATACTGATCGACCTCCTCCAGCCTGTCGAGGTCGACGACATGGACGACGCCAGCTTCGGCGAACGACTCGAACTGGCCTTCGGGGGTTTCATCTTGCGGACTGGGCCGCAGGACATACAGCAGGTTTCGCTTGGAGTCGAAGGAGGCGAAGTAGCCGCTGAAGGGAGAGGACACGTCGCCCTGGATCGCGCCAATTTGCACCTGCTTGGGCACCGGGGTGGACAGGTCATACTTGACCAGACCGACCCTCCCTCCCCAGAGGCGTTCCTCGGTCGCCGAGTTCCCAACGAAAGCAATGAGATACCTGCCGTCGGGCGTCACTCCCAGCAAAGCGAGGGTCTTGCTGCTCCCACCAAGGCCACGTGGAGACCGCACCCCGCCCAGGACGCGCACACCTCCTGCGCCGGCGGCCTCGGCCCCGTGGACGTGGATCACCCCAAGCGCCACGAACGTCAGTACCGTCGCCAGCAGTACCACGACGGAATCCCTGAGCGCGCGCCGCGTCGGCGCGGCGCCGGGCAGTCCGCATCCTGGCAAGGAAGAAGTCGTCTTGATGGTCATAGGAGCAACTAGTTCTTCTGGATGACCCAGTTGTAGCCAGCCTCTATCCTCGGGGGTTGGTCGTTCGTGAACAGCACGATGGTGTTCTGCGTGCCCACGATGGTCGTGTACATCCATTCACCGAGTGACGCGAAATCGGCAGAGATGGTGCCCCCGGAGCAATCCAAAAGGTGGGAATAGAACAACCTCGGCTTCAAGACATACGTTTTGGTTTCGGTGCTTTCAAGCTTGATCCGGACATCATGGCCGTCGAGCCCACCTGGCACCCGCACGAAGCTGGCGAAGACACCGTCTTCTTGCCCCCCGCAGCCCCCGTCTTGCCAGACGGCATGCTCCGGTTGGTACGGGACAGTGGTCAGCATGGCGGAGGCCTGAAACGTCCCTCTTGCTAGCGTTGACCATGTCCCCGCGTGCGCCTGAGGCCCGACCAGCATGAGCACCGCCAACGTGGCCAATACAAGGTTGCGTCCCATTCTCGCCGTCACCATCGCGATCTTCCTCCTCGCGCTCTTGATTCGAACCCCGTCTGATTTGAACCCCGTCCAGTTTGGGCGCTCGCCCTTGATGAAAAGGCACCTATGCGTTGTATTCGCTTCATGAAGGAGAGACTCCTGCACGCCAGTTGCTTTTTCCGGTTGCTTTTTGCTGTATGGCTGACATGAACCGTCGCGCGACGGGCGAGAATAAGCAGGCATATCAACGAGCGTGGGGCCTGAAAAGACGCCATGGAACCGGAGTTAGCCAATTGGCCAACTCCGGTTCCACTCCTACCGGCATCGCCTCCGCGTGAAGGACGCCTCGCTACGTACTCGCGAACTCCTTCCCGGCTGACGAATACCTTTGGCCGCTACTTGATCTGAACGTCCGCGGCGATCACTTGCACAGGGAAGTCGGTCGATGGGTTCATGCAATCGATTTCCTCGGGCTCCAAGGGAATGAGCACGCCGATCGCGATGCCGCCGATCTTGTCATTGGCCTTCTTGGAGCCGTCGTCAAACTCCTTCTTCTTGTTGTCGCCCTTCTTGTCATCAAGGCCCCAGAAAGGAAGTTCTTTTAATACGTCATTGATCTCAGAACCCGTGAGCTTGCCGGTGAGGACAATCGCCACAACGCCAACCCTGAACCAGTGGAACGGGATGCTCAACTGGCTGGTATGGCTTTGAAGATCGGACTTCACGGCTTCAGCGTCGGACAGATTCACCCAGCCCGCCGCTTCTCCAACGAGGGGCTCATTCGCGATGCATGTCTCCGTGTAACGCCCCGTAACAGTGGCCATGCAGACCGGATTGCAGTAGTTGAAGTAGGGTTCCTTGGTCTCCCGATTGAAACCCCAGTCGACGCCGGCAACCTCGCCTGAGCAATCGTCGTCAAGGCTTTCTGGAGTAAACGCCGGCCACAGGTGCAGGTTGCAGTTAAGGCTAACCAGGCCCACGCCGCTGATGCCGCCCTTATCCCCCTTGATCGCCTGGGCGGGGCCGGTTCCGGCAACCGAGGCCAGCATCGCTATCACCAGCGCCCCGACCGCGAACCGGGTTGTTCTTGCTCTCATCCTGGTTCCCCCTTCCGACCTTCCGGTCTGGTCCTTCCGCGGCTGGCCGGCCTGCCCGGCCCAAACACCGCGTACCGCGCTCGCCTCGATCCCCGCGCAGGCCCTCCCTATGCGTCCTCAGCCCCCCTTCCGCCGTTCTCGCGACCGCTTGGGAGTTCCCGGTCCGGGAAAACGAAGGCGCAACTAATACCCCAAAGGTGCGGAATGGTTGCGGTTCGGGTTTGCCTGATTTCCAGGTTCTTTGACTGCCAGCGCAACCTTGGGCCCGATTCGGGGTATTTGCTACGAAGCGAGCCGGGGAGGGGGCCGTGCAAGGACCAAGACGAACAACAACAGCGGGGGCAGTCGCTGGGGTGCTGGCCGGCCTCGCGTTCCTTGCGCCTGCCTCTGGCGTCGCCGATTCGCTCACCGTCGAGGCCTCTTCCTTCCAGGCTTCGGCCAGCGGGTGCGCCGGGACGCTGCTGGCCAACCAGCAGCGCGCCTGCGACGGGCCGGTTCTTCCAACGACTCAAGGCTCCTCGGCCGCCGAGCAGTCGGCCGACGCCGCCGGCAACTTCTTCGTCCGCGACACGGCGGAAGGCGGGGACCTCGTGGAGTCGCGCCGGGCTGAAAGCGACGTCGACATCACCGCCGCCTACGTGCTGGCCGAACCCGCGGTCACGGTGCGAGTGACGGTGCGCTATCGCCTTGACGCCACCTCGCACGCCGCTGAAGGCGGGGCGGCTTGGTCGGTCGGCGGCTCCGCCTTCACCTACCGGTACACCGACCCCGCCCCAACGCCGGTCGATTCGCTGCTGAACGGCTCCAGCGTCTGCGACGACGGCTCCCAGCTCTTGGTCCAGGACGCCGGCCCCACCAGCAGCTCCTTTCGCTACGACACGCCCCCAGGCGTGTATGCCTTCAGCGTCACCTACTACTGCACCAGCCCCGGGGGCACCGGCAAGATCGTGCCGGGGACCGGATTCGCCGCCTCGCTGTCGGTCGGCGGCCTGGCCTGGACGAACAACTCCGCCAAGCGCGCCGAGGTCTCCGCCTCCGGGGCGCTCGAACACGTGAGCTGGACGATGACGCAGTAACCCGCGATCTGGAGAACAGTCATGAGACGCCGAACCTTTCTGCTGGCCCTGGCAGCGTTCGCGACCTCGATGGTTTCGGGCCCAGTCCGCGCGGAGACGCCGCCGTATCCGAACCTGGTTCCGATGGCGCCATCCTTCCTGCACATCGGCTTGGCGGACGCGCTGCCGGACGGCTCACCTCCCCCGTACCCGTACGCCGTCCGCTTTTCGACGCGCATCGCCAACAGAGGGCTGTATGCCCTGGACGTGCTCGCCGAGCCGACCCAGGCGACCGACCTGGGCGAGCAGACCGCCACGGCGCACCAGTGCACAGCCTGGGTGACTAGGGTGTGTACCGAGCGCCATGAGGTAGGAACTTTCAGTTGGAGCACCCAGCACCTGCATTTCCACATCGACGGCCTCGTTTCGCACGAACTCCGGCGGCTGCTACCTCCAGACGCCGACGGTATCCAAGAGCCCGATATGAGCGACGAGGGCTTGGTAGCCACAAAGGGCAAGGTCACGTTCTGCCTGCAGGACACCGGCTATGACGTGACCTGGGATCCTACGAATCCCGCGGGGGCGCCAATCTACCAGTACTGTCCCGCGGCACTGCAGGGCATCTCAGCCGGCGCCTACGACGAGTATGGCTACGGGCTCTACGGGCAGTCCTTCTCGCTCAATGGAATCGATGACGGGGTCTATGCGGTTGTGATCAGACTCAACCCGGCGGGAGCGTTCTACGAGACGCGCGTTGACGACAACGTATCTTGGACCCGGTTCCGGATCTCCAACCACGGAGGAACGCTCACGGTCTTCTGAAGGCTCGCTACTCCAGCACGCGACGGACCGATGCGCGCGCGCGGAACATGGTGGACTTCAGCGCCGCGATGGACAGGCCCTCGGTCGCGGCGATGTCGGCGTAGCTCCACCCCTCGATCACGTACAACAGCAGCATTTGCCGCTGACGGGGAGGCAGCGTCTGCAGGGCCCGCACGAGCCGAAGCCCGTCGTCGCGGCGCAGGACCGACTCGACGGTGACGTCGCGACCATCTCGGTGACCGGCTGGGGAGTCGTGCTCGAGACTCAGCCGGGGGGCCAGAAGCACGCGACGGTGCCGTTGTGCGAACGTCGTGCAGAGCCGATCGGCGATCGTGCGGAGCCAGGGCCATGGGTGCCGCTCGAGGTCGAGTCGCGAGATGTTGGACAGCGCGCGCACGAACGTCTCCTGAACGAGATCCTCCGCGGCGTCGGAGTCGCGCAGCCTTCCCATGCACATCTTGAACAGGTCCGGCCGATACCGGCGATAGAGGCGTTCGAGCGCGTCCGGGTCGCCGTCCGCGCACCGCGCCAGCATCGCGCGCAGCTCCGTCCCGGCATTCCCGCCTCGCTCGACGGCCCTGGGCGACCGCGAGTCCCACGCGGCCTCGTCTCCCGGACGGCCGCGCTTCCCCTGAGCGTCGCTCCGGGGGGAATCGGCGTTCGAACGATCAGCCATCGGCTTCGCCGGCGGCCGGTTGCGCGCGCGAGGAAACGACCTCACATCGTCCGCGAAGGTTTTCCACCATCCCCAGGCCCAGCCGCTCGGTTGCTGTTGCGGTCTGCGAAGAAGGACGCACGACGACCCGAGAAGTCGCGAAAAACCGGCCGGCCGCCCAATGCCGACGCTTTGTTCCGTGAGCAGGATCAAGTGTTGGACATCTGGCCAATGCCTACGGGAGAAACCACCTTTCGAAGGTCTCCGGCTTCGGAGCATTGCCTACGAAGTGACAGGACACTTCTCCCCTCCTCTCGCCTCAAAACGCAACCACTCAGTCGCGATCGCGTACAGGGGCGGGAGGTTCGAGCCATGAGGTCAAACACCGTCAGAGTCGTCGTCGTCGAGCGCAACAGGATCGTGCGCTCCGGCATCCTTTCGCTTATCGAGCGCACGCCCGACCTGGAGGTGGCCGGCGTGTTCGCGACCGCCGAGGAGGCCGCCGGCGCGCTCGACGCCGTCGATCCCGACGTGATCGTGTTCGGAGTCGAATCGGCCTATGCCGACGCGCAGTCCTGCACGGTGCTCGTCGAGGCACACCGCCGAGCAGGCGTGCTGGCGCTGGCGGCCTCGCTCAACGACGAGCTGCTGCACGGCTGCCTCGTCGCAGGCGTGCGCGGATACGTGCTCCGCGAAACGCCGGCCGAAGAGCTCGTCGCCGCGATGCGAACGCTCGCCCGCGGCGCATCGGTCCTGGGTCCCGAGGTCGTCACTCGCGTGCTCAAATGGGCCCTTCGCTCCAAGGCGATGAGGGACGGCGACCGTTCGCTGAACGCTCCGGAGCTGGTGGTCCTGTCGCTCGTGGCGCAAGGGCTGACCAATCCGAAGATCGCGCGAAAGCTGCAAGTCAGCGAGGGCGCCGTCAAGGTCCACATGGGCCGGGTCAGGCGGAAGCTTGGTGTGGCGGACCGTTCGCAGGCCGTCGCCGCCGGCATCCGCCGGGGCATCATCTGACGGCGGAATTCTCATCTGACGGCGAATCGTGCAACTTCTCGCGACGCCGTCCGTACTCGCCGGCGGTGAGATCGGTGAGATCAGCGGCGGGCGAGACTCGTGCGGACGCCGGCGCGGCGGGCGCCAGAGCGAGCGCGGACGCCGGCGCGAGAACGGACCGTCGGTCCTACGCCGAAGCGCTCGAGCGTCTGAGCGACGTGGTCGCGCGCGCATCGGACGTGCGGCCCGCCCTGCGCGCGATCAATCGCGAGGTCCTGGCAGCGAGCGGCCTTCGTTGTGAGCGGCTGAGCCTCGGCGATCCCGGCGTCGCCGGCCTGCTCGGCCTCGAGGACGCCGACGACGCCGAGCGCGCCCTGCTCCAGCGCTGGCTGCGGACGCCCGGCCCGGCGCCTCACCACGCCGGCGGTCGAACCGCGCTGCCGGTGCTCCTGCGCGGACGGCCGGCCGGCGTGCTGTGGTTCAGCCCGGGCGCGCTGGACCCGGACGCCCGAGCGCTCGCCGGGGCGATCGCGACCGCGCTCGGCGAGGTCGCGCAGAAGTCGAAGCTGCGAAGGGAGGCGCTCCGATACGAGCGCAGCCTGGCGATCGCGGCGGATCGCCAGCGGATCGCGCGCGACCTCCACGAGACCGTCGGGCAAACGCTGTACGCGATCGGGCTGCGAACGCAGGAGCTGCTGTCCCGCACGCGCGACCCGGAGATCCTCCCCTCGCTGCGCGCGTTGAGGACGCTCGCGGCGAGCGGAGTCGCGACCGTGCGAAGCGCCGTGTTCGAGCTGTCGTTCCTCAACGTGCGGGAGCGAGGGTTCGTGCCCTCGCTGCACAAGCTCGCCCGCCAGTTCAAGCTCGCGACCGGCACGCCCGTGACGGTGCGCGTGCCCGGGAGCCTTCCGCACGTCCCCAGCGAGGTCGAGGGCATCCTGTTCCGTCTTGCGCACGAGGCGCTCATCAACGTCGAGCGTCACGCCCGCGCGACCGGCGTGCTGCTGATGCTCGAGCACGACGAAGGCGAGTTCCGCATGACCATCCGCGACGACGGCATCGGGATCGACCAGCGCAACGCCTTCGACTGGCGCTCGTCGGCGCACTTCGGCCTGCGATCGATCCGGCGCTCGGTGGAGGCCCTCGGGGGGCGCCTTTCGATCGCCGCCGCGCACCCGCGCGGCCTCACGATCAGCGCTCGCATCTCGGTGAACGCCGCTCGGAGCGCGGTTCAATGAACGCCCCGGCGATCTCGGTGATGCTCGTCGACGACCACGACCTCGTTCGCGAGGGGCTGTGGAGCATCCTGGCCAAGGAGCGCGACTTCGACGTCGTGGCGGAAGCGCGAACGGGGGAAGAGGCGATCGAGCTGCTCGTGGACCGCGACGTCGACGTCATCGTGCTCGACCTGCGCCTGCGGGACATGAGTGGCGTCGAGCTGTGCCGGGAGATCGCCGAGCGCCGCCTGCGGGCGCAGGTCGTCGTGCTCTCGGGCTCGATCGACGAGCGCAACGTCGGCGCCGCGCTCTGGGCGGGCGCGCGAGGCTACGTCGTCAAGGACGTCGACCCCGACGAGCTGAAGCGCGCGATCCGCCGCGTCGCCCTCGGTCACACGTCGCTGGATCCCATGGTGACGAGACGGTTCATGGAATGGGCGGCCCGCCTGGATCGAACGCGCCTCAGGGCGTTGCCACCGCGGCAGCTTCGCGTCCTGCAAGGACTCGCGCAAGGCAAGTCCGCGCGGGAGATCAGCAACGCGCAGGGCCTGACGTACCAGACGGTGAAGACCTACATGCGCGACATCTACCGAAGGCTCGGCGTGAGCAATCGCACCGAGGCCGTCGCGGTCGCGGTGCGCGACCGAATCGTCTAAGACCCCCGCGCGGCGTCGGAGCGGCGCGCCAAGAGCGCCAGCTCGATCACGACGCGATCGGTGCCCTTGCGAATCGATCGGCCGAGGATCTGCTCGGCACGGCGAATCCGGTAGTCGACCGTGTGCCGGTGCACCCGCATCGCCGCGGCCGTGCGCGCGATCGACAGGTCGTGCTCGACGAAAGCGTCGACGGTGTCGATCAGGCTGCCCGACTTGGTGCGGTTGTGAGTGACCAGGGGGGCCAGGATCTGGGCGAGGCCACGCTGGGCGGCGACGTCACGCGACACCATCTCACGCAGGATCTCGGCGGAGGGCGCGAACTGCCATGCGGAGGGGCGATGATGCGCCAAATCGGCGCCGGCGTGAGCGGCTCGGGACTGCACGCGGCAACGCTACCGACGCGCCCCGCGTCGCGACAGGTCCCCGTTTGGAAGCGCCGCTGCCGAAGGAGGACGTCTCCCGGGCGAGACCTCGCCGGACCCGATTCGTATTTCTATTGGACAAGTGGCCAATATCCGCCAGGAGTTTCTCAGGGCGGGTCGAATAGGGCGGTGGAGGACGCCCACGAGCACGAGAGGGCGACGACGACGCCCACGAAGGCCCGGACGGTACCTACAAGGGGGGACGGCAATGAGCACGCGGATCGCCATTACCGACACGTCTTCCGAGCCAACTGCCTACGAAGAGACCGGACACTCTCTCCGAGTCGCCCCAGCCGGCAGCCAACTCCACTGGAAGCTCATCCTGGATCAAGTCGAGCGCAAGGAGATCACCGCCGTCGAGGCCAGCCGCCGGCTCGGTGTCGCACGCTCGTGGTTCTACGAGCTGCGCCGGCGCTACGAGGCCGAGGGTGAGCGCGGGCTGGACCCGCGATCGCGCATGAAGCCCCGCCACGACCTGCGCCTCTCCGACGAGCTGATCGATGCAATCGTCGAATACACGCTGCGGCATCCCAAGCACGGCGAGCGCAGGATCGCTCGCAGCCTCGGCGCTCCGCAGAACGGCGGCTGGCACGTCTCGCACGCCGCGGTGGGAACGGTGCTGCGCCGGGCCGGCCTGTCGCGCGCGGAGTTCCGCCACACCCTCGCCGGGGAGCAATCCTCGGTCGAGGACCGCGTCCAGCTCGCCACGATGGCGCGGCCCGACGGCAACGGGCGGAACCTCGCGGCCGTGGACGAGCCGCACTTGCTGCGCCTGTCGATCGGCGGCGACATCGAGGCCTTCGCGCACCTGTACGAGCGATACCGTCCCACTGTTCTCGCCGTGTGCCTGCAGCACCTGCGAGACCGGGCGCTGGCGGAGGACGTTACGCAGGACACCTTCCTCCGCGCGTTCCACGCGCTCCGTCGGTTCGAGAGTGGGCGCCGACTGCTTCCCTGGCTCCGCGCGATCGCGCGCAACCGGGCGATCGACGTGCTCCGCCGCACCGGTCGAACGACGCTGAAAGACCCCACGGACGGGACGTGGTCGATCCCGGCGCTCGACAGCAGCCCGCTGGACGAGTCGATCGCGACCGAGCAGCGGGTTCGCCTGCAGAAGGCGCTGGAGCGCCTCCCGTCCCGCCAGCAGCGAGTGCTGACGCTGTTCGCTCTGCACGGCTGGACCTATCGGGACATCGCCGCGGCAGAGGGAACGACCGTCCTGGCAATCAAGTCGCTGATGTTCCGCGCGCGCGCGAACTTGCGTCGCGCCTGCGGCGACGGTCTGCTCGGGACGGCGCTGCTCCCCCTCCGGCGCGTGCGCGCCTGGCTGTGGGCTCGTCACGACGCTCACCCGTTCGAAGCCCTTGTGTTTGCGTGCGCGAACCAGATCGTCGCGGGCCTGGCCGTTGTGATCATGACGGTTGGAGGGACCGGACTCGGCCTCCCGAGCGCCGCCGCCGTCGCCGTCGCCGATCGAGACGGCGCCGCCATCGCCCCAGCCCCCGCGTCCACACGGCTCGTTGCCCGGCATGGCGCGGTGGGTTCGACAGACCGAGCACCCGGCGAGACGTCCCCGGACGAGGTGGCGGACCTCCTGCCGCGATATCTCCAGGAAGTGACCGACCCGGAGGGCGACGTGGAGGACCCCGAGGACGCGAAGATCACCTCGATCGTCGCCTCGCCGAACGTCGCGCAGGACCACACGCTCTTCGCCGTGGGACACGACATGTGCGAACCGGGCTGCGGGACCGAGTTCGTCCTGTTCCGGTCGACCGATGAGGGAGAGTCCTGGAAGCTCCTCACCGCCTCCGGTCTCACCGGCCACACTGTTCTGTTGCCCCCCGACTTCGGAGCCGGCAGCTCGAGGATCTTCGCGATGGGAGCCGAAGGGCTGCAAGAGAGCACCGACGGGGGCGAGTCCTTCCGCCCCGTCGCCGTCGGCACGGCCGCCCTGCAGGGCTCCGCCGCCATCTCGCCGCTGTTTGCGCAGGGAGATCCGCGCATCCTGATCGGGGCCACGACGATGATCGAATACGACGACGAGACCAAGACCGAAGGGCCCGCGGGCTATTCCGCCTTTCCCGGGCCCCTCGAACCCGCGTTCTCTCCGGACTTCGGCACGGACGGACTCCTGCTCGTCGGCGGGCGGCAATCCACGTTCGACGAGAGTGGCAAGGTGGGCGTCATCTACATTTGCACCTCGCAGATGTGCGGCACCGCCGATCTCTCGGGTTTCGTCGGCGGCACGCCCACGATCCGCTTCCCGAGCGACTATGCGGCGGGTGGAACCGTCTTCGCCCTCGCCCGTGAGGGAATCCTTCGGTCCACCGACGGCGGCGCGACGTTCGCGCCGATCCCGACGCCCCTGGACGACGGTTACACGGACCTTGCCGTCGGCCCCGGCGGCACGCACCTGGTCGCCACGGCCCAAGCAAACGATCCCGTCGCAAACGGCGTCCTGGTGTCCGACGACGGCGGAGAGCACTGGTATCACTCCTTCGATCCGTTGGTGGCCGGCGGCGTTTCAGTTGTCGCATTGACCCAGAGCCGCATCGTGGTCGGAACGTCGGAAGGGATCGCGTGCAGCGGCGACAACGGTCAAACGTGGAGTCGCCGCTGCACGGCCTAACAGGATGCTGAAGAACACCACTTGACGGCGTCCAAGCGCCTCGATCGCGCGGATGTGGCGACGAATCCGATGCGGTGGACCTTCGGTGGGGCCCTCAGATCGGCCGTCTGACGTTCGATCTGGGGCGTTCGGCCGCTCGTGCGGCCCGTTTCACGTCGTCTGGGCGTCCAGAGCCGCGATCCGGATGATGTTGTAGACCGCCCCGGAGATCAACAGCCATGCTCGGTTCCTTGCTCGTCCTCGGTACCTGAGCTTGCGTCCGCCGGCGATGGTCTTGATCCACCCGAACGGTTCCTCGATACGTTTGCGGATCCTCTGGGAGATCTCGTGTCCGGCGTGGCGGGTGGTGCGAGCGTCGATGCGGCTGGACTGACGGGTCGTGTTCTGAGCGACGTGCGGGGTGATGTTGCGGGCTCTGCAATCGGTGATGAACGCCGCGACGTCGTAGGCCTTGTCCGCGGCCAGGGTTCGTCTGCGCTTGGTCTTCGGTAGTCGATCAAGCATCGTGATCGCGCCGTCGCGTTCGGCGTAGCCGGTGGCCAGGGTGAGTTCCATATCCACCAGCAACGCGTTGCGGTTCTCCATCAGCGCATGGCCCGCGTAGCAGAGCTTCGCGGCCACCGCATTGGACTTGCGCGCCAGAAGCGCCTCGGGATCGGTCGTGGACTCGTGGGTGGCGTTGGAGCGAGAAACACCGTGGAAATCGACCTCGGCGTTGCGACCGGGACTGCCCGGGCCCTTGCCCGAGCCGTCCTTGGGCTTGAAGCTCTTGTGCGAGGCCCACGCCTCCAGAAGCGTCCCGTCGACGCTGAAGTGCTCGCTGGAGACGTAGCGGCGCATCTTCGCCTGGGCCACCACCGCAGCGAAGAACCGGTCGGCGATCTCGGCCTCCAGCACCCGCTGGCGGTTCTTAGTGAACGTCGTCGCGTCGAAGGCGGCCGCCTCGATCGGCAGGTCCAGGAACCACTTGAACAGCAAGTCGTAGTTCAACCGTTCGCAGAACGCACGCTCACTTCGGATCGAATACAGCGCCATCAGCACCGTCGCCTTCAACAGCTGCTCGGGCGGGACGCTGGGGCGACCGGTGTGCGAATACATCGCCGCGAACTCGGCGTCCAGACCGGCAAGGACCTCGTCAACGATCCGCCGGATCCGTCGGATCGGGTGAGCTTGGGGGATCAGATCCTCGACGCTGACCGTGGTGAACATCGGGGCCTGTCGCTCGGGAGCTCCGCGCATCGACGACTCCTGTCGGCTGGGAAGGTGTGACGAAAGAATCGCACACCAAGCCCGAAAACCCCCGGAACTCAGAGGGACTTTTTCAGCATCCTGCTAACCGGCTAGACCCCCAAGACCGGATCCACGAATATCTCCGTGCCGACGAGCTGAATGGAGGACACTCCTGGATCGTCTTTGCACGCGCTCAGGTTCGCGACATCGGCCGGATTCTTGAACGTCAGGGGAATCACGGCCGCGAACTCCAGGCTGAGATCACGAACTCTCATCACCCACGCTCCCCACGTGCCGGCGATGGCGTACACCAAGTCCCCGCGGTCGGTCGGGGCGGAGCCCGACCAGTCCTGTGACCACCAGCCCCAACTGAGCATGAAGTCGCAGGTCATGATGTCCCGAGCCTCGCTCGCGTCCGGCGCCGTCGCCACCACCGTCGTCGTCCGGTACGGGGGAACCGCGCCGGCGTACAAACAGTGCTGACTCCCGTCGGTGATCGGATCCAGGTCGACGCCGCTCACCGACATCGAATAGGGAACGGAGATGTTGCCGGCCGTCGCGAACGTCTTGAAGGCCTGTCCTCCGCTCGCCGTGATCGTCACCTCCAGCTTGCACACTCCCCCGTCCGCATTCACTGCGCCCGCGTGGACGGACTGCCCCACCGTTCCCAATGCGATTGCGAGCGCCAGACTGATTCTCGTTCCGGCTCCCATTGTCCGCTCCTTTCTCTCTCGACGCCTCACCCGTGCGCCATCTACGCGGACACGCAGAGCTATGTTGCGGATGCTGACACGTTGTCGATCGCCGCGGCTCCGATTGCCGGGTCCGTTCCCCACCTGAGAACGCCGGCGAGACCGCCATCGCGCGAGCAATCGTTCGACAATTGGCCAAAACGTCTAGCAGGTTCGTGCGCAATATATGGCGAGGGACAGTCGGGGACGTCCCCCGCGTCAGCGCCGCTCACAAGGCCGAATAGGCGATCCCGGACGGGGCGCCGAAAATTGCCGCACGGACGCGGACTCGGCAGTCCGGCTCGGCACGGCCGGCGGCGGTCCGGCGTACGCCGCGTCCGGCGTCCGAGTTCGCGGCGTACAGCCTCTTCGTAGGCCACCCGGAGGTAACACCCGGGGGTAACACCCGGAAGTAACCGGGATCCGTCCTGCCGTGCCCGAGTTGCGGGGGTTTGTATCGGCCGTGGGAGTCCCGATTGCCCGCGGGCGGCTCGGGCGGGTAATACTCCGCGTGGTGACCGAGACGATCGGCACGGATCGCTACGCGCTCGACGCCCTGATCGCGCGCGGGGGCATGGGCGCTATCTGGCGAGCGACCGACCAGGTGCTCGGCCGGCCGGTCGCGATCAAGTTCCTGCACGAGCACCTCGCGGGGGACCCGGCCGCCCGCACCCGGTTCGAGCGGGAGGCCCGCACCGCCGCCTCGCTCTCGCACCCCAATATGGCCAACGTCCTGGACTACCTCGACGGGGAGCGGCCCGGGATCGTGATGGAGCTGATCGAGGGCGAGACGCTGACCCAGGTGCTCGAACGGCGCGGGCGCCTGCCGGTGCAGGAGGCGGTCGCGATAGCCGGGGCCGCGCTGGCGGCGCTCGACGTCGCCCATCGCGCGGGCGTGGTGCACCGCGACGTCAAGCCGGGCAACATCCTGATGGCCGGCGACGGCGGGGTGAAGGTGGCCGACTTCGGCATCGCGCGAACGCTCGGCGACTCGACCCTGACCGCGACGGGCGGGCTGCTCGCCACGCCGCACTACGTTTCGCCCGAGCAGCTCCGCGGCGAGCCGGCGACCCCGGCCTCGGACGTCTTCGGGCTCGGCGTGTTGCTGTGGGAGATGCTCGCCGGCGAGCGGCCCTTCGAAGGCGACTCCTCCATCGGGATCGCGATGGCGAGGCTCAACGCCGACGTGCCGCCGATCCGGGACCGGCGCCCGGAGGTCCCTCCGGCGCTCGCGACCGTGATCGGCCGGGCCACCGCGACCGAGCCGTCGGAGCGGTTCGCGGCGGCGGGCGAGATGCTCGCCGCGCTGCGCTCGATCCACCTCGAGCCCGAACGGCCAGCGCCGCCCGCACACGGTGGCGACACGCAGGTGCTGCCGCTCGACCAGGAGCACACGCGGCGGATCGACGTGCCGCCGCCACCAGCACCGCGGCCGGCTCCGGTCTGGTGGACCCGGCTGCGGCGGCAGGCCGGGCTCATCGCCTTCGGCGTGTTCGCGGTCGTCGCCGGGACGGCGATCTTCCTTGCGCTGCCGGACGGCTCGGTCGGCGTCCCGACGCTCGTCGGTTCGCGCCTGAGCGAGGCGACCCGTGTGGCGGAGCAGGAGGGCCTGATCGTGGAGGTCGAGCGTGTCGACTCGGTGAAGCCGGCGGGACAGGTGCTCGATCAGGAGCCGGCGGCCCAGACGACGGCGGACCGGGGGTCGACCGTCACGCTCACGGTCTCGCGCGGCAACCTGGTGCGCGTTCCGTCCCTGGTCGGGTACACGCTGCACGACGCGCTCGTGCAACTGGGCGCAGCCGGCCTCGCCCAGGGCGAGATCGTCGAGCAGGAGACCGGCGAGAGCGAGCCGGGGACGGTGCTCGCCCAGAGCCCGGGCCCGGGCGAGACGGTCGAGCGAGATGGGTCGGTGGACCTGGTGGTCGAGGCGGAGCCGCCGCCGGACGATCATGGCGGGCGCGGGAAACCCCCGAAGGACGACTAACCGGGCTTCCCGGCGAGCTGTGGTATGCTCGCGCCAGGTTCGAGGTTCCTACGAAACAACGTGAGGCCGCGGAGATCGATCCGCGGCCGATCTGCTTCCTGGGGCTCAACCTCCTTGGCGAGCACGGTGTTCGCGAAGGAAACGGCACGCCGCGTGAGGCGGCACCGGAAGGAGGTAACACGTTGCAGGGAACCGTGAAGTGGTTCAGCGACGAGAAGGGCTTCGGCTTCATCTCGCGCACCGACGGAGACGACGTCTTCGTCCACCACACCGCGATTCAGGCAGACGGCTTCCGCACCCTGAAGGAAGGGCAAGCGGTCGAGTTCGACGTCACGCAGGGCCCCAAGGGCGCTCAGGCTGCGAACGTCCGCATCGTCTAAGCGCGATCTCGCGTTCTCGGTGGCCGCCCTTCGGGCGGCCACCGGCCTTTCCCGGCTCGCTGGGATCGTCCCGCCGCTGGCTACCCTGGTCGCAGTCGAACTGGAGGGAGCGAGATGCCGGACGTCACGATCGATTGGGTGGGGATCGTCGTCGCCGTCGTCGCGGCAATGGTGATCGGCGGACTCTGGTACGGGCCGCTGTTCGGCGCGAGCTGGGCGGCCTACACCGGCAAGAGCCGGCAGGAGCTGCGCGCGCGGGCGCCGATCGGGTACGGCCTCGCGCTGCTCGGCGCGTTCTTGTCCGCGCTCATCCTGACCTACGTCACGCAATGGGCCGGGGCCGGCGGGGACTACCTGGAAGGGGTCGCGATCGGCGCCGTCATGTGGCTCGGCTTCGTCGTCCCGAGGCGGGTCACCGGCGGGGCGCTCGAAGCCCAGCCGTGGGGTCACGTCATGCTCGATGCGGGCAATGCGCTCGCGATGTTCATGGTCGTCGGCGGGATCGTCGCCGCGTTCGCGTAGCGACCGCCGTCACGCGGTTCTCGGGGCGCCGTCCCACTCGGCGAGCGGACGGGGCCACCAGCTCCAGCCCCGGTCCTGCCGTGCGCGATCGCCCAGCGGCGCGCGGCCGTTGCACCACAACAAGGCCGGCCACGGTTCCTCGCCTTCGGGCGCCCACGGGAAGAGGCGCGCCATGACGGCGACGCAGAGTTCGGCGCCGGGCGCGAAGTCGATCCCGAGCGCTCCGGCGACGTCGAAGGTGTGGACGAGCATCTCGTCGCATCCCATCGCGGCGAAGCCGGCGGGGTCGGCCATGCCGTCGGGATGGCTACCGCGGGCGTCGGGAGGCGAGGAGTCGACCACGTGCGCGAGAACGGTCGCGCGCCCCTCCAGCCCGTCGAGCAGGCTCTCGATCGGGACTCGGGGGTCCGCGCCGCCGGAGGCGCGATTCACCGTCGAGCGGCTCGCCAAGTTCACCGCGTAGTACGAGAGCGCGGCCAAGATGTGCGCGAGCGTCTCACGACACGACCACTCGAGGTCGCGCGCGGGCGTCTCCCAAGTCGCGCCGTCGCGCGGCGCGCGGGCGAGCGTCGCGCGGCAGAGCGCACCGGCCTGGCGGAGGTGACTCCCGTCAATCACGAAGCCGAGGATAGGCGAGCCGTGCCCAGCCGAAGGGCGGCTGCGCGCGGGCCGTAGAATTCCCTACGGAGGCGCATGGGGGCTGGTGTCCCTCCCGGTCTTCAAAACCGGTGCGGCCCTTGACGGGGCCGGGTGGGTTCGATTCCTTCCGCCTCCGCTGACCTGCAAGAATGCGCGCGCGTCGTGGCGGCCGCAACAGAGGCGCACGCGAGTTGAGATGAATTTTGAGATGAACTCACGCGTACAAAACCCCACGTCGCACCTTCGTCTTACACAGCGCCCGCTACCTAAGGGACGCACCGGCTGTCGGCTGCGACATCTATCCTCATAGGCGTGCCGGATCCCAACTGGCTTCTCTCGACGTCCGCTCAGTCGGCCGCTGCGATCGTGGCGATCATCGGGGGCTTCCTAGTGAGCCGCCTGGTTACCATGTCGGCAGAGAGGAACGGTCTCCTCCGACGGCGCGAGGAAATAGACGCCCTCGCAGCGATCAAACGGGGAGAACGGGGGCAGCTCCTGAGCGAGGACGAGGCCGATGAGGCTGTCGGACTCATTTCCGACGCGCTCGATGATCTGATTGAGGCAGAGGGGGACATGTCTCTAGAAACCTTGCTTCAAGATCACGGCGATCCCTGGGACAAACCGACCGACAGTCTGAGGTTCCATCTCGATCGCGCGAACGAGACGATCAAGCAAGCCAGCGCTCAGCTTGAGCCGACGATGAAGGCCGAAGCACAGCGGCCCCAGCGGAGTTTCCGCTCGTTCGCCCGAGCTCATGGCGTCAAGTACGAGGAATGGCAAGAGTACGTATACGAGGCCGTCTACCGCCGCATTCGCGACGAAATCCCTCGGCCACCTTCTTCGGGCTTTAGCGGCATCGGCCTTGATCCGGAAGACATCGTCATGCCTTCGTTCGAACGGATGCCCACGATAGTTCGTGGTCCATCGGTTCCGGAGAAGATCGAAATCCTCGCGTCGGAACTCCGTGCCCTTGATGCTGAGCGCTCGAACATCGAATCGCAGCTCGGGAGAATGGCGAGGCCAAGCGGGATCGGACGCGGAATCGCGATCTTGGCGTATTTCGCGGGGATCGGCATCGCATTTCCTGTTTCGCTACTGCCCGTGACGAACCTGAACACGTTGGTTCGTCTCGCGGTTGTTCTCGGGTTCATTTCGGGCCTTGCGCTCGTAATCGGCTACTTGATCTGGTTGACGAGATCCCTCAGCCGCGACAGGGCGGCCAGCAGCCCATAAACATCCTTCAGTCTGCTGGCTTCTCAGCTCCATCCACGGCTTGCTTGCATCGTGCGCATCGCCGCACGAGACCGCGATCCCATGGATGGCCTGGCCATACGTGCACCTCTTGAGGATCTCTCCCACATAGCACGGTCCCTACTTCCTCATCGAACGCGTGGCACAAGCCCCAAGGGACCAGGCGGGGTCGGATCCGCTGCCGCAAGGACTGGGACTTCAGCCACCGTGATTGTTCCGATGCGAGAAGGAGAGCCATCCGGCCCAGGATAGCGGCTCGATACCACGTAGCGAGACCCCGGAGGCAGCGCGATCACCAAGCATAGATGTGCCAGTAACTAATCAGTGGAGTTCTGAGGCCGGAGTTCGCGCACGTTCGAAGAAGGATTCGAGTCGACCTTCGGCTCGGTGATGTGGCCGAGCGCCTCCTGGATGGCGGCTGCCGCGACGCCCTGCATGTTCGGCAGGACGTGCGAGTAGGTGTCGAGCGTGATTCCCACGGTCGAGTGGCCGAGCGCCTCTGACGCGATCTTGGGATGTACGCCGCTGTTGAGGAGCATGGTCGCGAATGCGTGGCGCATGTCGTGCAGGCGGACGCCGGGCGCGCCGGCCCTCTTCGCGAGATCGGCGAACTTGCGGGTGAACTCGCTGGGGTCCAGGGGTCTGCCATCGCCGAGTTCAGTCACGAGGTTTGAATCGTGCCACGCGCGTCCGGCAGCGAGCTTGCGCGCGGTCTGGTGACGCTGATGTCTGCGAAGGACCTCGACGGCGAACGGCGGGAGCGCGATCGTGCGGCGCGCGCGCTGAGTCTTCGGGTCCGCGAACTCGAGCCCACGCCTCGACCGCTGATACGTCGTCACGACTCGCACCACGCCCTGCTGCAAGTCGACCTCGGACCAACGCAGGCCCAGGATCTCGCCGCGTCGCATGCCGGTTGCCGCGGCAAGTAGCACCGCAACGTAGATCGAGGTCCCCTTCGCAGTCTCAACGATGCGCTCGACGGTCTCGGCATCCGGGATCGTGAGTTCGGGACGCTTCGCGCGTGGAGGCTGGACCGCGAGTGCGGGGTTGACGGCGAGGAGCTGCCAGCGAACGGCTTGCCCCAGCGCCTCCGAGAAGACTCGGTGGATGTGCAACACGGTCTGCGCCGACAGGCCTCCGGGCCCCTTGATGCGCCCGCTCTCAAGCAGGCGCGCCTCGAAGGCCTGGATCTGCATCGGCTTGAGCTTGGCGAGCTTGGTCTTTCCGAGCGACGGGATGATGTGGTTGCGCGTGACTCCCTCGTACCGGTCGAAAGTCGTCGGTCTGATCCGATGGCGCATGTGGTCGATCCACTGGTGCATGAACTGCTCGACGGTGAGGTTGGTGGGATCCACGACGACGACCCCGCGGTCGATGTCGGCAAGCAGCTTAGTGAGCGCCTTCTGGGCGTCCTTCTTGGAGCCCCGCACGGTGCGCTGGACGCGCAGAGGCTTGCCCGTGGCGGGATCGGTGCCCGCTGGGGCCGTGATTCGCCAAGTGGCTGCCGACTGCTGCCGGACGTAACCGCGAGGTCTCATGGCCTGTCTCAGTCCTCCGAAGACGAGCGTACGGATGGACCGGACAGCACTCGGCCCGGAATTTGCGCCTGGGTCTCCACCCAGCGCAGGAGAGCTTCCCGGGGGATCACGATCCGGCGCTCGCCCAGCCGCAGAACGGGCAGCATCCCCGCTCGGATGAGTCCGTAGGCGAGGTCCGTGCTGATGCGCAGCAGTTTCGCGGCCTCTCGGACGGTCAAGAGGTGGGGATGATCCTTCTTCTCAGCCAAAGTTCACCTCCCTTCGCCCGAGCACGACGTCCGCAGAGAGAGACTCCCAGAGACCGGCTGCTTCCATCACGCGGAGCGCTCCTTGTTCTCACTGGTCGCGATCCCCTCAAGGCGCGCGAGCCGCTCGCGAACGACGGCTTGCCCTTCGATCAGCCGGTCCACCTTCGCGTCCAGGCGTTCCAAGGCTCGCGACAACGGCATGCCCGGAGTGGCGCCAACCGATCGACGAATCGAGCGGATGCTCGCCAGGTAGCCGAGAACCGCGGCCAGTGTCGGCGGGAGGGCTGCGATGAGCGCGATGACGATGCCGGCCTTCACGTCGGTTCACCTCGGGTCAGTTCGAAGAGTGGAGAGCGGCGGTTGGCTCGGAGGGGTCGCCAGACGGCTCCGAGCGGGTCGGCGCTGTGGCGCTCGAGCGTCGTTGTGGCGACGATGAGCCGGCTTCCCTCAAGCGCTTCGCGCGCGCTTGCCTCTCGCAGTTCGGTCGGGAAACAGAACAGAAGCACCTGCGGTGCACTGCCACCTCCGGAGATGAGCCGGTACTTGCGGATCTTCTGAGCCAGGCGGCCTCGGTTCTCGGTTCCGCGATCGAGTTCGAGCAGGAAGCTGACTCGGCCTTGGGGGCTTTGGAGGACGCCGAGTCCATCCGGCGTGATGTGGCGACTCCAGCGACGCGCGCAGGCTTCTTCGCTCTTCCACTCGACGAGCTGGTAGAGCCCGCTGGCGAGCCTGCATGCTTGGGTGAGAACGCTGAAGAACGTGTTGGTGTCTCTCAGGTGTCGCAGGCGCGGGCTGTTGATGAGTCCGAGTCCTCGATCTCTGCGGAATCCGAGTTCTTGGAAGCCGATGCCGAGGTGTTCGGCAACGATGACGGCTCCGTCGGTGTCGAGGATGGCATGCTTGGGCAGCGATCCCACTCGTGCGGGCGGGCGTGTCCTGCGGATGACTTCGAGCTCTTCGAGTCTGGCGAGTCTGGCCTGTGCCCGGGATTCACTGCTGAAACAGAGGTGTGCGATCTGTCGTGTGGTCAGGACCTTGTGCTCATGCAGATACAGCAGGATCTCAACATCTCGATCGGTGATTGATTCGGAGAGCTTTTCAAGGCGCTTGCGCTCCCCGCGCGCGCTTGCGCGCGCGGGGACGCGAGTCCGGCCGGTCATCTCGCGCCCCCTCCTGCCGGATGTCCTGCCGTTTCGCTCGCGTCAGGGGCGGCAGATGATGAACTCGCGACCGGTTCCGCGACCGATTCCGCGGCCGAAGCCCCGGGTGAACGCTCGGCCCGGTCGGTCTTCTCGGGGGGCAGAAGCTCTTCGTCTGCGTGGATCTGACGCTGGTTGATGGCGAGTTCGACTTCGGCTCGGTCGCTGGCGAACAGCTCGGCGCTGCGGTCGCGGACCTGACGCGCACGCTGCGTGCTCCCGGGTGGGAGGGGTTTGGTCGCGAACGTGAATGCGGAGGCGGATCCGCCGGCGATCGTGGGCCGGCAGGCGGCTTGGTAGGCGACCAGACGCGACAGGTCGTAGCCCTCGAGCTCGGGCGCGAAGTGCCGCTCCAGCACGTGTCCGTCCTCGGGGGAGCAGGCGAAGGTGATCTTGGTGCGCGCGTTGGCGCCGAGCGCGTCTCGCATCTCCTTGGGGAGCTGGCCCATGTGCTGGTGGGCGAGCACGAGCGAGAGCCGGTAGCCGCGCGCCTCGGCGAGCAGATCTTCGAAGGACTTGGGCAGCGCGAGGTAGTTATGGGTCTCATCTACGTACAGCGCCACGTCGGGGCGCTGGTCCTCGGGGATCGCGGAGCGCTTCATGCAGGCCTGCCACACGCGCGCGATCACGAACGCGCCGAGGAGCCGCGAGGTGTCCTCGCCGAGCGTGCCCTTGGGGACGCGCACCAGCAGAAGTCCGCCGTTGTCGATGAGCGATTCGATGCTGCGCTTGGGTTCGGCCTGGCCGACGATCGCGCGCACCGGTCCGCGCAGCAGGAATGCCCGGAGCTTGTTCAGCAGGGGCGCGATGTGTTGCGCGCGCTGCTGCTCGGGCAGTTTCTCGTACCAGCCCCAGAAGGCTTCGAGCCCGACAACGTCCTCGAGGCGCTCGCGGACGCGGAACCGCCACTCGAAGTTGCTCAGCAACAGCGGGATCTCCGCGAGTGTCGCACCTGGGATCTGCGCGAGCGTGAGGCAGGCGGCGCGCATGATGTCGTCGGTGCGCGGGCCCCACCAAGGTTCGTAGATGCGCTTGAACACGCCGACGACGTGGTCGACGACGAGGTCGGGGTCCTCACCGGCGAGCAGGTTCAATCCGACGGCGCGCGTGCGCTCCTCGGGATCAACGACGCAGGTGCGTTCTTCCGCGCCGGCCGGGAGGCGCTCGAGGATGGCCTCGACCAGGTCGCCTTTGGGGTCGATCACGACCGCGGCGCGCCCGGCTTCGGCGTCCTGCAACACGAGGTTCGCGAGTAGCGTGGACTTGCCGGTGCCGGTCTCGCCGACGACGTGGACGTGGTAGCGGCAGTCCTCGACCGCGAGCGCGACCTCGCGGCGAACGCCGGGATGGTCGGCAACTCCGATCACGCGGCCGGCGGTTGCGAGCGCGCGCGGTGGCGCGACGGTGCGCGCGCCCGCGCGCTCGAGTCCGGGGATGGCGCCGGCGGCGGGCAGGGTGGCGAGCTGCGCGAGTTCGGGGACGGACAGCAGGTAGGGCTTGGTGAGCAGGCGCGCGCCGAGTGCCGCGGCACCGCCGCGCGCTCGGCGGCGGCGGAAGCCGTTGCGGCCTTCGAACAGGCCGTAGGCGCCGGCGAGGCCGTGGATGCGGCCGCGCGCGAGTTCACGCTGCGGCGAGGAGACGGCGACGCGCAGCAGGCAGTGCCACAGCGACGAGCCGGCTTTGGCCAGGATCGCGCGCACGTCCTGTTCGACGCTGGGATCGGGGGCGGGTCGGTAGCCGGCCTTGCGGCCGCGGCCGACGCGCCAGGATGCGGCGCCGGGCTGCCCGCCGGCGCGGATGACGCGCGCGGCACGGCGGAGCTTGTAGCGGGCGCCTGAGGTGGCGGGCTGGGCGAGCACCTGGATGACGGCGCGCTCGCCGTCTTCGAGGCCCGCGAGTGTGGCGATGGCGAGGCCGAGAGGATCGTGGTCGTGGTGGGAGCCGATCGGGAACCAGTCGCGCTCGGCGAGCGCCAGCTCGGTGATCTCGGTTTGCCCGGCGGGGAGGTCCGCCATGGGATCGGTCTCGGTGGTCTCGGTGCGCGCGCCGGGGAAGGCGACCTCAACGGCGCGCTCGACCAGGCCTGGGGGAACCTCACCGGGCACCCACAGCGCGACCTCGACGTCCTCGGGGGCGGCGGTGATCTCCCACGCGAGGTGCGGCTGGCCGAACAGGACCCGGCGCCACCAAGGCCGCAGCAGCGCGTGCAGGCCCATCCACAGCATGCGCGCGCCCTGTGGATCGACCTGTGGAGGAGGCAGGATCTTGATTCGGCGCGCGCGCGCCTGTTGCCGGTGCCGTGAGGCAAGGACACGCCACACGACCAGCAAGGCCACGAGCAGGACCGCGAGCGCCACGAGCCAGGGCAGGGCGTCGCGCCCAATCTCGAGCAGGCCTTGCACCAGGCCGCGGCCGAAGCTCGTGGGGTCCTGCAGGAACCGCGACAGCGGGCCGCTCGGCACAGGCGTGGGGATCGTGTCGTCGCTCACCAGTCCCACCCCGCGTGGATGTGGTCGAGGTGGTCCTTCGTGAAGGTCCACAGGCGACCGTTGGTGAGCACCCACGGTCCGCCGAGTTCGTGGGGCTGCATGAACTCGGGCAGCGCCAGGATCGCCTCCATGACTTCGCGCGCGCCGGGGTTCGCCGGCGAGACGGGCGCGCCGTCGACGCCGAGGATGTCCACGGCGCGTCCGAACATGTGGTTGGAGACGCGCAGGGTGTCTTTGACGTAGTAGGAGTGACCGGTGATGAGCGGGCCGACCGGCCCCAGTTCGTGGATCTGCGCGACGAGCAGCAACACGCGCAGCACGCGCGGGTCGATCAACCCGGCCTCGACATCGCCGCGCGCGGCGTCGGTGAAGTGGATCGCGGGATGCGCGAGTACCGCCGCTTCGAGTTCACCGAGGTCCTCCGCCGGCAGCTCGATGCTGTCGTTGACGTCGCCGAAGCCGCCGGCGACCGCGCCCAGCACCAGGACCGGGATCAGCAGCAGGCCGGCGAGTCCGGCCGCGAAGGCCCTAACCATGCGCGACCTCGCGCGCCTCAAGCGCATCGAGTTCTTCCGGTTTGGTGGTCGCCAGGTCGTGCTCGCGCTCGGAGGCGACGAAACGCACGGCGGCGCGTTCGTTGCCAAGGATCAGGATGCCTTCGCCTTGCGGGCAGGCGAGCAGGAACGACCGCTCGCCTTCGGACAGGGCGAAGACCTTGGCGATGGCTTCGACGGCCTGGGCTTCCTTGCGAAGCAGGATCCTGTGGCTGGCGTTGGTGATGACCGCGCGCCCGAGGTCGGTCGCGATCACGTCGTCGACATCTTGGGTGATGGTCGTCAGGCCGCACCAGTACTTGCGCGCGGACTTCGCCAGGCGCCACATGAACTGCGCGCCCGCCTCGCCGCCGGCGCGCAGCAGCAGCCACGCTTCGTCCACGACGACGATCCGGCGGCGTCGCGGTCCTCGCGTGACGGTTCGCCAGATCGTCTCCATCGCCATCAAGGCGCCTGCGGGCTTAAGCCCGGCGGGCAGGTCGCGCAGCGAGAACACGACCAGGTGCCCGGCCGGCGCCACGGTGGTTGGCTGGTCGAACAGCCCGACATGCGAGCCGTCGGTGAACCGATGCAGCCCATCGGCGAGTCCGGCGCCGCCGGGGCTTTGCTCAAGAGTCGCGACGACATCGGCAAGCACCGGAGCCGGGCGTGTGTGCGTGGACGGATCGGCGGTGATGCCCGCCCGCTCGTACGCGGCAAGCACCGCGCGGTCCAGCACCGCTCGTTCGGCGACGCTGAGCTCGCCGAGCAGGGCGGCGGCGAGCGTGTGGACGAACAGGGTCTGTTCGGTGAGTGCCTCGGGCTGGCCCGCGGCGGCGAGGTCGAGGGGGTTCAGGCGCGCGCCGTCCGCGCCGAGGGTGATCTGCGTGCCCCCGACCGCGCGAGCCAGCCTCCCGTACTCGTTCTCCGGATCGACGACGAGCACGTCGGCGCCGGTGTAGAGCGCGCGCAGGATCTGGAGCTTCGCGAGGTAGCTCTTGCCCGCGCCCGAGCGGGCGAGGATGACCTGGTTGTAGTTGTCCAGCGCGAAGCGGTCGACGAACACCAACCCGCCGGTTGTCGCGTTTCGTCCGAGCAGGACGCCGGAAGTGCCGTCGATCTCGGCGGAGGCGAACGGGAACGCCGCGGCGAGCGAGCGCGTGTCGAACGTGCGCCGCAGCCGCAGCAGATCAAGCGCGAGCGGCAGCGTCGTGATCCAGCCCTGCAGCGCGCGGAACGTGACCGGCCGCATGTCCAGCAGCAGCGACGCGCACAGCGAGCGCACGCGCCCGACTTCGGCGGCGAGGGACTCTTCGTCGGCCGCGCGCACCGTCACGTACAGCCCGACGCGGAACAGGCGTCCCTCGCCGCGCGCGATCGACGCCCCCAGCTCCGACGCGTCCTCGGCGGCGGTGTCGAGCTCGGGATCCGACAGACGCGCGCGCTTGGCCTCGATCCGCCGCGTCGATTCCAATCGCGCGAGCTGGCGGCGCAGATGCCGCGCGGCCTCTTCGTTCGGCATCGGCTCGACGTGCAGCGCGACGTCGACCGGACCCGGGTAGGAGGCGAGCGGCGCGAGCCAGCCCGGCGAGACCTCACGTGGATAGCCGGTGACCGCGAAGGTTTCTGTCCACGTGTCCCCCGCGCGCATGCGCCGCGGGAACAGTTCGACCGCCTCGGGCCCGACGAGCCCGCGCGGGCGCGGCACGGCCTGCGGCTGACGGCGACGACCGAGCATCCTCATCGCGCGGCTCCCACCACGCCGGCGCCCAGCCCCGATGTGCGCGCGTCGGGGTCGGCGGCGCGCGCGAGCACGCGTGCGGCCTCGGGCTCATCGAGTCGTCGCAGACCAATCCCGAGGCCGCGCAGAAGCGACTCGGCCTCCTCGACACGATGCGCAAGTCGCGCGGTCGCCGCCCCGGGATCGCCGCCTGAGGGATCGCGGAAGCACACCAGAGCCCGCCGCCGCAGCACATCCCGGCGGGAGCCGAGCGCGCGCAGGAACTCGGCGTGCTCCCGAGCCGCCTGGCCCAACGCAGGATGCGGAAGCGCCGCCGCCCGAGCTTCGAGGTCATCCACGAGCGCGCCGAGGTCGGCTCGCTCGGAGTGGATCAGGAACTGCACCGGCGCGTCCAGCGCGTTAAGCATCCGCCCGAATGCCTCAACGAGCGCGCCCTGCTCCAGCTCCGATCGCAACGCGAAGTTGATCGACGTGGCACGACACACGACCGCGTGGCCCTCAGCGCCGAGCGAGATGCCACCCTCGGCGTCCGGCGCGTCGAACGGCAGATCCAAGGGCGCGACAGCATCCGCCGTCCCCGGAGCCCACTCGGGCACCGCAGCGAGTCCCTCGGGTGCCAGCACCCGCCGGCGCGGCACGCGCACGTGCTGAAGCGCCGCGGCGGCGAGGCGCTCCAGGCTCGTGCCCTCGACCTTGACCGTCGCCCACACGAACCCAAGCGTCGCGAACGGCACCGCGACGACCGCGAACACGAACGCCGGCACGAGCTGCCCGAGCGTCGCCCACAGCATCCACAGCAGCAGCGCGTCGGCGCCCAGGATCGCAACTTGGCGCGCGGTCAGGCCCGCTAGCACGCGGTCGGCCATATCCACGTCGGCGGGCACGCGCACCTTCACGCCGCTGCCGCCTTCGCCGCCGCCTGGACCGCGGTTTTGCCTGTCTGCTTGGCGCGTCCCCACGCGCGCGACCCTGCCCCGGACATCGCGACGTTGAGCGCCCAGAACGGGATCTTGTAGAGCATGTACAGCAACGTTCCCACGACGAGCAGGTCGATCAAGCCGCTGCCGACCGGAAGGCCGAGCACACCACCGCCGGACAGGAAGATCCGAAACGCCGCGGCGAGCAGCAGCGACTGGATCACCGGCGCGACAAGGAACGCCAGCGTCGCGCGCCACCACGTGCGAGCGATCCCCTCGGTCTGCGGCAGCGCATGGCCGACCAGCATCAGCGGCGCGCCCGAGGTCAGGACAACCAACGCGGCGATACGCACCACGTAGGCGATCACCACCAGGATCCCCAGCACCACGACCGCAAGCGCGAACAGCGCGAGGAACGGATTGCCGAGCGCGGCAGAGGCCAGCATCGCGCTCATCTGAGCTGACGCCCTCTCGGGATCGAACGCCGCACCCAGCATCGCGCGCGCGAGCGCGTTCGACAGATTGATGATCGTGCCCAGCAGCAGCAGGCTGATGTTCGCCGCGCCCGCCGCAAGCAGCAGCCTCGGCAGCAGTTCCTTCGCCGTGAGCTGCGAGCTGAACCCGCCGGCTCCGCTCATCACGATCGCCGCGCCAATGAGCACAAACAGCATCAGCGTGGCGTCGGCGATCCCGAGCGAGAAGCGCCACAGCTCCACGACGCGCGCGTTGTCGGGCAGCATCGGCGTCGAGAAGACGGTGCGGCCGAGCAGATCGAACACCGGCTTCAGCGCGGCGGTGACCAGGCCCGCGAACCACTGGCTGATCGCGTAGCGAACGCGGCCGATGATGTCCCAGAACGGTGGCTTGGACGGCTCCTCGAACTCATCCGGTGACGGCGACGGGGAAGGCGACGCCGTCGGAGTGGGCGCGGAAGTCTGCGCCAGTGCGGGCACCGCGATGCCCGCGAGCACCGCCGCGAGCGTGAGAACCAGGAGCGCGCGCACGCTAACCTCCGATGATCCCTTTGGCGATGCCGATCAGAACCGGAGCCAGCAGCGCGATCGCCAGACCGATCAGCGCCGACTTCGCGGCACCCTTGGCCTTCTCCACGCCCGATGGGTCGCCACCCGCGAGCACGTAGCGCACACCCGCGTAGGTCATCATCGCGACCGCGAGCGCGACCAGAACCGCGACCAGCGCGTTGCGGACCCCGTCCAGGATCCGCACGATCCGAGCCATGCCCGGATCGGCCGCCAGCACTACCAACCAGTTCAGCGTTCTCATCTCCCTCCTTTCGCTTGGACCGGCCAGCGCGGGGACGGGAGCCTGAGGGTCCACCTCCTTTCGGCCGACTTCCTGCCGATCTTGCACTCACGCCCCGCGCGGCCGGCATCTACAAAAGGCCATCGAAATCCGCGGACCTTGACACGTGAGGAGGCTCTTTCGCCGTCCGGGATCCGTCAGGCACACCCGGTACGCGAGGGGTCAGGAAGACGTCAGAGGAGAAGCGGAGCGTGGATCGACGTCAGGAGGCCGCCAGCCACGCGCGCAAGCGCTGTCGGGCGCGATGCCGCGCCTGCTGCGCTGCCGCGAGGCTCATGCCATGCCGAGCGGCAAGCAGCGCGATCGAAGACCGTGACGCGAGCAGAAACTCCGCCTGCGCGCGACCGAGGATGCCCGCGTCGATCGCGAGGCGGATACGGTCCTCGATCCACATCTCGGGAGCGGCTCGATTATCCGGTGCACGATCGACTTGGATCACTGCCGGGCTCCGGACGCGGAGCCCCCGCAATGCCTGGCGGCGCGCACCGCGAAGGAGGTGCCGTGCCACATGCGTGGACGACTCATGCACGCGGCTCGCCGCATCGAGGAAGCCGGCGATCAGATCCGCCGTCACGTCCTCCTGGTCCGCACCCCGACCGGGAACGAGATCGCGACGCACCGCCGCCAAGCCTGGAATGAACAGCCAGCACAAGGCAACGCCTGCGAGCGGATCCCGCTGGCTGCTCGGACCCTGAAGGCACAAGGCGACATGGATGCGGTCCTTCTGACGACGAGTGCCGACCTTCGGTCCGCGGCAGCAGCCGATGAGGGCATCCAGTTCCTCGAGATCGCGGAGCTGATCCCAGCGCGTCCGCCACGCCTCGAAGGCCCTGTCGAGCATCCCTGCGGCGCGAAGGGCTGCGAACTCATGATTGATGGCTGCGAGGATCTCCATGAAGTGAGCGTCCCATCATCACCTGACCGATCACTGCCGCTGGTCTGACCCTCCTCATTGCCGACCTGACCGCGGGACCCCAACGATCACCTGACGCCCCGCTGACGGGGAGATATGGCGCCGCTTCCGGTGGCCTGGCTGTTCGCGCGAACAGCTCGTTCCACTCCCCGCCTCTGATTCCCAACGGCGCGTAGTCTGCAAGGTGCTCCGACTTGATGGCGACCCCCGTCCTGTGGTTGTCTCCGGCTGGTCCGGCCCTTGAACCGAACTTGAGGAGGAAGGCGTGCCATATATCGACCGTACGTATCGAGCGTCCCTGGACCAGCACATCGACCCCCTTGCAGAGGCCATTCGTGAGAGCGCTCGTGCCAGGGCGAAACTGAAGGTGGACGGTGCAGATGAGCTGACCGATCCGGCCCTTAGGGCTGCGACCACCCTAGAGTTGGCGGGCTTCCTCAACTACGCTTGTTCGCGACTGGCGGCCCTGATTGCCCCTGAGCCGCTCTCCTATTCCACGCTGGCTCTTCTTTCCGGGGTCTTCCGGAACGTCGCGGACGAGTTCTACCGACGTGTCGCAGTTCCGTATGAGAACGAACAGATCAAAACAAGCGGCGACATCTATCCGGAAGGCTTGACCGGGACGAGCGAGTGGGACCCTGGCTCGTCCTGAGCCGAGCTACGTCTACTAGGAGGCATCAGTGGTGAGCGATGCGGTGCAGGTGGCCCATGAAGTGACGGTTCGGTTTATCGTGGTTACTGCAGGAGTCGTCCTCGTCGCGATTGCAATCACTCTTGCCTTCGGACTCCTACGAAGGAAGAGCCAAAGCTCGGCCGAGCGGGCGATCAGTCCGAACGATTGCCGAGAGAAAGCACTGGATTGGGTACGGTTCCTGGGAGACATGCGGCGAGAGGCCTGGCCTCAGCAATCACCTCGCGAGTCCGGTCGCCAACACGCCGAGGCTGACCCAGAGGCTGGGGGACCTCGTGAACAATGAGGATCGGCTGAAGATCGCCTTGACCTACTCGTGGGAGTGGTTCAAATACCATGCCGACCAGCGGCTTAAGGCATTTCACTTCTTCCTGATCATCGTCGGAACTCTGTCCGTAGCGTTCACCCAATCAGTGGCACAGAACCTTAGACCAGCGGCAATTGGGGTGGGAGTTCTCGGGATGCTTGTCTCAGTCGCGTTTTGGATTCTCGATATTCGGAACGAGGAACTGGTCTACTGCGGACGCGTTGCCCTCGATGAACTGGAAGAGGCGCTTGGAGTGCACGTCCGCAGAGATGATCGCACCAGACGGCATCTCAAGACTGCCATCGGGGACCGCTGGTTCTCGGGAAGAATCTATCCCTGGATTCAACAGAATCCCGTTCGACGCGAGCACATCTTCACGCACAGGCGGTGGCTACGCCGGATAGAGACCACCTTCGGAATCGCCTTCCTCACGGCTACGGTGTGGGCAAGTGCGTGGTTTCGCACGGGGTAGCCGGGAGCGTCGCCTTTCACCGCGTATTGCGTCGACCCAGGAACAGATCGGCAGATGTTGTCCTTATTGCTCGCGTGAAAAGCACGGTCTGATGGAAGGTCACTCAGTCGCGAAGAAGGACGAGGCGCGGACCAAACGGAATCCTGACCTCGGGTAGCAACCGAAGAAGGCAGTCGTTTCCGTAGTCTTCAGGATCCGAACGGTCGGAGAACTTGAGCTGGAACGCCTTCTTGATCGTGCCGTAATGCACTCCAGCCTCCTCTCCGATCGCGGTGATGGGCCCCCGAACCATGACCCCACTGTTTCCGCGATAGGCCACAACAGCGGCGATGCCGTGTTGTTGCGCATTCTTCGCCTTGCGCGATGAACGTTTACACCAGACGTAGACGCATCCTTCGAAGAACAGGAGATCCACAGGGACCGCGTGGGGTTGTCCGTCTTCTCCCACGGTCGCGATTACCCCGATTCTTGCGTCAGTCAAGAACTGACGCCACGACGTCGGCTCTGCACTCGACCCTGGCGTCACTTGCGGATTCCTCCTTCTTCGTTGCCCGAGGGATAGGCAAGATGGGACTTCGAGGAGCAGACGCCCTGATCAATCCCTCACCGGTGAGTCGCCATCCCCCCGATTCGGCGCTTGCACCTTGGTGGTCAAGACCTCAGCAAGACGTTTGGCTTCATGCTTCGTCAGGAGTAGGCAGGCCGACCTCCGCACGTCCTTGGTGCGTTCAAACGCAAACAGGCCCATAATGGGCAGCGTCGGATGCAAGACGTTCCCGGACCGGGATGAAGAGAAATGGTTGCGAATCCACGGTAGAGCGTCATCCACCATCGCACGAGCAAACTGCGGATTCACCGTAGGCGACCACGTCTCTCTTCCGCGTCGCCGCAGCCGCTCAACGACGGCCACCGCTTTCAACTCCTCAAGTAGCCGCAGGTTGGCCATGGCCGAGGACACCCGGTACCGGCGCGGCAGTACGAACGTCAGACGGCCGAGGTCGGACAGGCCTAGATTCGCCATATCCGCCCGAAGCCAGTCAGTCGGCGTCAAAAGCTCAGTCGCGAAATGATCACACCAGCGCTCAAGCCGTGAAGAACGGGATCGGCAATCCACCACTCCCACACCGCCACGTTCGCGCAACACCCAATGACCGATCTCATGGGCTACAGTGAAGCGTCTACGTCCTGCGGGTGCCCGGCCATTGACAAGGATTTCGCCGCCCGACGCCCCAAGGTCGACGAGATACCCGTCTCCTTCAAGAGGTTCCTCAGTCAATATCAAGCCAGGCCACAAGTCTACGATCCGTTCCAGCGTCACACTTGGCGTTTCGATACCTGCTCGCACGAGCAAATCGTGAGCGGCTCGAGCAGGATCAGGGAACGCGATCACCTTCCGCCGGGAACTCTTACTCCTTGTCGAGCTCATCGAGATAACGGTACATCACTCGACGGAAGACTCTCTTCAGGTCTTTGCTTGGGAGGCCAGAGAAGCGGGCGGCTGTTCGACCTGCAACCCAGTCGTTGAGAAGGACGATTATTCGCTCTCCGAGGTCGGGCTCAACGAGGTCAGCCACAGTTGACCTCGCCGACGCTGCGAGTGCTCCGCGAGCGGTACGACCAACTGGCCGAATATGAGGCCGCGTTCGGATCAAAGCTTACGACGCTTCGCCGCCTTGTCCTGTTCGGCGTCTTCACCCTGCACGTCCACATGGTGAGGCGTTGCAACGATGTCGTTACTGATGGCTCTCTGCCTCCGCTGCTGCTCGATCTGTTCGACGGTCATCGCCGTTCCTTGCGCGAGGCCTCGGCCGCGACGCTTCAGGGAGGCTTCCGAGCGATCGAGCAACTTGTTCTACACCGCATTCGGGGTCATCTCGAAGAGATCTGCGGCAAGAGCCCCGACAAGTACGTTGCCTCTCTTCCGGAAGGCAAGGAGAGTGACGCCATCCGTGCCGAGTACGGAGCGCAACTTACCGGCAACTCACCGCTCGACGCGCTGACCGAGGCCTTCTGGAAGGTCGGCTACTCAGGCGTTGGACCTGAGGGTGTTCAGGGCTTTCCCTGGAACTCCCTGCTTGCCCTCGGACGGCGTGCCGGCTACCTCCTGCCTTATGACAACCGCGGACGCGGCGGTAAGGAGCATAAGCGCTATGGCGCCAACGCCGAGTTTGCCGAGTTACTTGTTGCGGCAACAGTGAGGCCGGGCGATCCCCTTGATTTCGACGACTTCCTCGACTTACTGAGGACTTCGTTCGGGATAGTGGTTGGACGAACAGTCGACTTCGATGTCATCCGTCATAATGACCTCCGTCCTGGGGCCTCAGTGCGGCGGTCCGTGTCGGTAATCGAAGCGGACCTACGAGCCAACCTTGTCGCGTTTCGCGACCTCATCATCGACATTGGATTCGCAAAGTCTTACGCCGATGGCCGCACGGTCGTCACTACGGACGAGGCAGCAGCGTGACAACGACGGCCACCTCCTTGGATGCCCGACGCCTCGTCGCTCAGCTACTCGGTGAAGCGATTCGTGAGGCGCAAGGTCAACCGGGCGTTCTGGTGCGTGACGTCCCTCACCTCGATGCGGCCGCCATCCTTCCGGAACTGGCGGGGCTAATCGCGCAAGACATCGACCTGCGCATCGCCTACCTCGATCCGATGGCCGCTGCGAGTGCCAAGGGAGTTGGCATCTCCGACGACATCTTCACCGACAAGGTGGAGCAGGCCGAAACATGGCGGAACATGAGGAACCTCGATGCGCTCATCGTGGTCATCACCGAGTTCGACGCCGCGAAGCTCACCTCGCTTGAGGACTTCGCGATGATCGGTCCGGGCCAACTTCGGCGCTTCCTCGTTGAACGCGCCGCCACTGAGTTCAGTGAACCCAACGACGTACTACCCCGCTGGTGGCAGATCATCGGCGGCGACGACCAAATCTCGTTTTCCGATCTCCTCGACTATTACTTGACTCTAAGCCCGCTCGAGGGAGCAACCCTTCGCGACCAAGCAGCCCTCCAGATCAACCGGCTAGGATTGCTGCCGGATCCAGCCTTCTTCGACGGCCCCGGCGAGAAGCACCTCCGCAAGCGGCTCGACGACAACCGCACGATCGCACTGCGACTCGCGAACTTCAGCGAAGAAGATCGCCAGAGGGTCGACAAAGCCCTCGCTGCCGAGGACGATCCGGAGCGAAGGGCTGAACTTCGCAAGCGGCTGCGCGACCTGCAGGAGTACCGCCGTGGCGGTCAACTCGGCCTCACGGCCGCCGACGCACGCCAACTCCTGAGCATCCGTTCCAGGCCGCAGCCGAAATCGCCAAAGCCGGATGATCAGTCGCAGGATGACCAGCCTCCTCCGCCACCACCCCCGAAGAACCTGACGGCACTCGCCGTCGAGAACCTGCTACGCGAGGACGAGATCGAGGACGAGGACTCCGCGGATGAGAGCCTGGACAACGCGCTCAAGGAGTTGCGAGGACAACTCGAGGAGATTGGCGACTCCACGGTCCGTCCTGAACCAGTGACCGTCACGCTTCCCAGCGGGTTCCAGGTAGACGAGGTCGTATCCACGGACGTCGTCAACATGGTCAACCGTCTGGTCGGTGAAGGTATCTACGGCGGTCTCGTGAGGGAGGTTGGCGACGACGTCGCGTCGATGGTTCGTGGCTTCCAGCAGTCCGCAGAGGTAGTGCGCCACTTCGACCGCGCTCGAATTGACGAGTTCCTTGACGCTTTCGCCGCCGCGATACCAGGCGCGGGTGCAGTCAAGGAAGCCTTCGAGCGTTTCGATGAGGCAAGGAACGCTTTGCTGCCCCACCTCGGCGAACTGTGCGTCGCTCCGCTGCTCGTCGCTACCGCACCGGCGACCAGCGCGCTTGTAAACCCTGTGATAGACGCATACCGAGCGGTTCTTGCAGAAACCGCGAGAGCGTACTCTGATCTGCACGCCGAATTCGGCGACGACGCTCGGGCGCTGATCGAACTACTGATGCTCATCGACACGGTTTTTCTCGACAATGGATCCGCGCTCGTAGCTCTCCTCACTCCGCTCCATCCGCTTCTGCTCTGGCATTATGCCGAGTACGCCCGAGTCATTCAGGACCAGAAGCAAATCCTGGATGCGCGCGACCGTGAACTCGTCCGCTCCGAATTCCAGTCCGGCGGGGTCCCCTTCTTCTTCGGGTCTCTCGGCATCCCCCGAACCGTGTCCGAGAGCGGCCCGACCAGTCTGCCTTTCTCAGGCCGCTTCGGAGGACTGCCGCACTTCAGCGCACAGGCTGAAGCTCGGGATCCCAGAGCCGGAATCCGGCCCATCCGACGGCTCATCGAGGCCTTCGTCGCCCTTCACCCATCTGCCTCCGAGGGTTTCCGCCTAGCGCTCCTCGAACCCCCCGACGCAGGGGTCTTCTTGTCGACCTGCTGTGATTTGGCAGAGAGTTCGCAACTCCGCGGCGCACACGTCACGGTGTTACGCAGAGGCTCAGCTGTAGGCGCCGAGTTGAACCTGTCCGGGGACGAAGAGCGACGGGTCCAACAGCGTTTCGGAAACCACGTCGAGCGACGATTCACGTTCGAAACCCGACGCGTTCCTCCGGAGTCAGTCGCGCCACCCGGAGGGCTAACACCTCACCTCTTCGCCGCTTTCGACCAGACAGAGCGTCAGTCGGCCGATGCCGGCACCACGCTACAGAAGATCCAGCCACTAGCGAATCGGCGGCGGCTCGTCTATCGCATCACCACCCACAGCCTTGACCTCGAGCCATCGCTCGGCGGAATCCTCGCTGAATACAGTTCGCTGGCGAGCCTTGCAGTTGGAACCCAGGTCAACTCCTACCAGACAATTCACCAGTCGGAAGCGCTGGAAGCGCAGTTCAAGGAAGCAGCGCAGCTCGTACCGTGGTACGTGATCGCAGACGGCCATGTCGACCGCGATCTCAAGCTAGACGCCCTTCGGGTCCTCACTGATCATGAGGGAACGCGAGATGTCGTTGCTTTCACGCGATCGCCCGCTGCCTTTCGCCGTAGTCTTCGCGACGTAGTTCGGCAGTTCAACACCTACGTCACCGACGAAAAACTGGACACACTCCTCGATGAGCTGAGCGACCTTCTCGATGCTGGGTTGCTTTCCCTACGACCCGGACGCTCTGGCGACACTGTGCAATCCCACGTCCGCGGCCTCCTTGGCCTGCTCGTCAGCGTCCAGGCGCTGCGGGCCATGACCCCCGATGGGCACGACCGGATAATTCTCAGCCTGGACAGCGACCAAGCGCGCCGCTGGCTTCACCTCGGCGACGACCCGCACCGAGCCGACCTACTCGTCGTCGATGGAGCCGACGACCGCTTCACCGTCACTGTTGTAGAGGTCAAGACCCGACAGGACACGGCGTCCGAGTACTCGATCACCGCCGGCAAGGTCAGTGGATCGGCTATCAACCAAATGCTGTCCACGCACCGGCTGCTCCGCCAAGTCTTCGATCCGTCCTACCCGGAACTGTTGGTCACCCCATCCCGTCGCGAGATCCTTCGCGAGCACCTCTATCGGGAACTGTCGAAGGCCGGCTACGACAACGACACCAAACAGCGCTGGGCCAAGCGATCCGAGCAGCTCTTCGAGGGCACTCCCGACATCGACCTTCGCTGTGCCCTCATCGAGGTCCATCTTGGATTAGCGACGTCGAGCCTCGCCGCGAACCGGGAGGTTCAGGCGGGTGACGGCGATCAGTTGGTGCCAGTCACGATTCTCGACTTGAACGAGGATGGTGTACCGTCCCTCGAAGCCGCCCTGACGCCACCGGATGTTCCTGACACCGAACGCCCGGCGGATGACACAGGCGGAGACACAAGTCCGCCATCCGGTCCGCGGGATACACCGCCCGCACCCCAAGACCGCGGCGCGACAAAGACGACAGACGCGTCGAATGGATCCGACGGGACTGCACCCGAGACAACCAAGAGGCCCCGAGTCCTTCTGGGTCACGGGACCGCGAGCTATGGGCAGCCTCGTGAAGTCTGGTTCGATCCGCAAAACGCCGAACAATCGCTCAGCAACCCGCATATCTCTATCTCGGGCGAGACAGGGAGTGGGAAGACTCAGGCGACTAAGGCCCTCCTCCACGACTTCGTGCCCCAGGACCTACCCGCCCTTATCCTCGATTTCAAAGACGACTATTCCAAAACGGATTACGCCGAAGCTGAAGGATTCACGGTCCACGACGCGAACTACGGCAGCCTGCCCTTTAACCCTATGGTCCCGCCCATTGACCCGCAGAGTGGGCGAGCGAACCCGATAGCTCATGTACACGAGCTCGCCAACATGATCCAGCGCATCTACAAGCTCGGGGACCAGCAGGCCTATTCGCTCCGTGAGGCCATGAAGGAGACCTACACCATCGCGGGAGTCGGCGATCGGCCGTTCGTGCCGAAGGCCGGCCAGGAGTACCTTCCCTTCGAGGCGATTCGTGACGTTCTTCAACGTGAGGAGGTGACATCGCTTCTCGGCCGGCTATCGCCAATCTTCGACCTTGGGCTGTTCAGCCGCGGCGATGACGCGACGAGTCTGAACGAACTCCTCTCCACTCCGACGGTCATCCGGCTCAGCCAACTCCCCGGCGACCAAGTGAAGAACGCTGTTGCAGAGTTCTTCCTGATGGCCTTGTACAGCTTTCTCATTCGCCGGGAACACCCTCACCGGCTGGAACGTCTGCTCGTCCTTGACGAAGCGTGGCGACTCGTCAACTCCCCCTTCCTCGAACCGCTAATGCGCGAAGGAAGAGCGTTCGGGCTCGGGATCATCGTCGCGACTCAGTTTCCGAAAGACCTGCCCGACAAGATCGCGGGCTCCACGGCGACCCGTCTATTCTTCAACCAAACCAAGGCCGAGCAGGTTCGCGAGATTCAGCGAACCCTCGTCGGGAAGACATCAGGCACCGAGGCCGACCACCTCGGCAATCTCGTCCGTGGGCTAGCCCCGTTGGAGTGCATCCTCCAGAACCTCCACTACCGACCTTGGATCCGTCTGCGTGCGGTGCCATACTTTGCGCGCATCTCCCCGGCCGGCGGGCCGGAGTGACATCACGGAGGAGCAGTTTCATGCGCCCGACAACGCCCGACCGTTCGGCTGAAATGGGGCTTGTCCCTGGCCGCGGCTATGCTGGCGCGCACGCGGTGAGCCCGCGGCTGGTCGGAAGGGAGCGATGACGTGGCACGTGAGGTCGCACACCTGACACCGGACTTAGCCGTGTTGCAGGAAGCTGTCCGGAGCGGGTGGTCCCGCGATACGTCAGCGGATCCTGAGTTCTGGTCTCGCGCTACCCCCTCGCGCGGACAGTGCGCGATCACATCCCTCGTTGTGCAGGACTTCCTCGGAGGGAGTCTGCTTCGTTGCACGGTGGACGGTGTGTCCCATTACTGGAATCTACTTCCGTCCGGCCAAGAAGTTGATCTCACGGCCGAGCAGTTTGGATCTGAGTTCGCGAGGATTGGGACCGAGGAGCGCGATCGGGCTTATGTTCAGTCCTTCGAGGACACCACACTTCGATATCGAAAACTTCGCCGACGAGTCCGGAGCCGGCTCCGTGAAGCGGAAGGACGCTAGCGGCGTGCCGAAGGCGCAGCCGATCGAAGAGGTCTTGTACCTCTTCTCATCCAACATCCGCCCTCTGTACGCGCAGGACATTCTCAACGTCCTCGCGGCGCCGAGCGGAATCAGCTACACGTTCCGATACGAAAGGCGCTACGTCGTTGAGAGTCTCACCTCAGGTTGGAATGAGAACCTTGTTGGACGAAAGGTTCTCATCCATTTCTCCTTGCAGCAGCCCGCCCGCTATCACGAGCCAGTCTTCTTCCCGATTCGCATCGGCCGAGTGCACCAAGCCCAACGTTTGGGAGAGGACATCTATCTTCTCGAGTTCGTACTCGATCGCATCATAAGCCTCCGGACGCCCGGACTGGAGGGGGACGACCATCGCTTCGCGACGTCTGCTGCCGGCTACACGAAATACATAAGGGATTTGCTAGGTGCTGAGAATGTTCCGTACCAGGCGGCGATCGGCTCTGGACCGGACGTGACCCAAGACCCAGAGGCCCCTATCGATGTTTCGGGCGACGAGATTCATCTGTTCGACCGAAACACGAAGTATCTGTGGCGAACGGATGCCTTCAGGGATGCTTGGTTCACACACATTCTCGGGATCAGTGAACGGGGCGACCAGTCCCTGGATGAGGTTCGAACCTCGCGCCTCAAGAAGGATGAGCGTCTCTTCTCGTTGACGGGAGCAACCACTTACCATCTTCACGTCCTCCAGCGACAACCTCGCGAAGTGATACAAGAGGCGACGTTTGCTGTTGCGACCGATGAACAGGTCATTCGTGTCATCGGCCGGAAGGGTTTCACGATCGGATCTCGTTACGACCGCATCCTTGTTCCCTTGCACGCGGTAGAGCCACCGGACGGCGAACCGCGGCAGACGGTTGTAACGATTGAACCGGAGGGCGCACACGGCCCGCGCGTAACCATTCCTGTTCGAGTCACGCCCTCCCCCGCCCAAGCACAAATGGCTGTGGGAACTGGCGTCGCTTTGCTGTTACTTGGTTTGCTGAGTTTTCGACCTGAAGCGGCTTTCTGGGAGAAGATCATGGTTCTCGGAGCGGCGCTGTTCTCCCACCTATTCTCCCGCGCGCGCACACTCATCACGGCGTGGCGAGGGCGGCATCCATCCAGAGTCTCGCCAGCACGAACACGATAGCGGGGACGATGACGCGCACGCGCAACTAGATTTCAGAATCCGGAGATCCGCGATCGAGTTGTCTGAGGACGCCATCGGGGTAGCTTTGGGATCGGGGATGATGGCTGGCTCACCGCGCCGTTCGCTCACTGCCCTTCTCGCGTGAGGAGCCCGTTTGTAGGGCCGTCATTCTACCGGTCCCCGTTGGAATTCTATAGCCCAAGGGCTGAGGTGGCGCGTGACTGGCCTGCATCGACCGCTGGGGTGTCCTTGCCGACGCTATGGCGAGTGCAAGGAAACTGCCCCGTCGCAAGACCGCAGCGCAGAAGACGTCGCGCTTCGTCTGTCCGGAGTGCGGATTCAAGGCCGCGAACGCGATGGGAGTCGGCCGTCATCGCACCTCGCAGCACGGTGTGCCCTCGCAGCGCGAGTTGACTGGGCGGAAGTGCAGCAAGGAATCCGACGGTCGGAAGGTCGCGGGGTTTGAGCGACGCGTGGCTCAGATCGAGAAGCGCATCGATGAGCTGGTGAAGGGTCTGCGGCGCGCGACGAGGTGGCTTGAGGATGGATCTCCCGGCCGGGTCTTTCACCCGGCCGGGAGATGCGGTTCAGCCTGCGGTGTGAATCATGTGCATCTGCGATCGAGTTTCGATCGCCTCATGGCAGTAGGTGCGCCGGATGCGCTGCGCGGCTCGCTTGGGGCTCATCCCCTGCAGGACGAGCATGCTGGCGAGCGTGGTTCCGGTGCGACCGTGGCCGCCGGCGCAGCCGATCTCGACGCGTTTGCCTTGCTCCGCCTGTTGCAGGATCCACTTGACCGCGCGCAGGAACCTCGCGGGTTCGCGCGGGACACCAAGGTCCGGCCACGGGTAGACGATGACCTTCGCAGGCCGGTAGCGCGCGAAGCGTGGCTTGAACCCCGGTGAGCACAGCATCGTGACCTGCGTCCAGCTTCCGTCGAGATACAGCCCGACGTCGGGCCAGTCCATGTCGACGTGGCCTTGGGGCCGGTCGAACCAGGCGGAGGCGAACACGGTGACGCCGTCGAGCAGCTCGACGGGTTCGCGCCAGTGTCGGCATTGGGGCTGCCATGGTGCGATGCGCGCGCGCCCGTTGGGCAGGCGCCGGTTGTGGGTGGGGCCGTCCCAGTCGGGGACGCCGTCGTCGAGGTAGAGGTCGTCCCAGTACGCGTCGAGCTGTTCGTGCTTCTTGCTCATCGGATCTTCTCCTTTCGACGTCAGGCGACGTCGACGTAGTTCTCGAGGATCTGCACGCCGAGCCACGCGGGGTCGTGATCGCGGCGGAGCAGCCAGTCCTGGCGCCGCCAGCGGTGGCGCACTTCCTTGGAGGCGTGGGAGAGCAACACCGGGTAGTCGTCGGTGCCGTGGGCTTCGAGCACCTCGGGCAAGTGGGCGACGTTGTAGAGCTTGTTGAGGATGCAGCCGGTGTTGTGTTGCAGGTTGAAGCACTGGTCGACGAACAGCCGCGGCGTGCGCTCGCCCTTGAGGTAGGGGCGCAGGGCGCGCACGGCACACGCCCACGGGTAGCCGCCGAAGTTCTCGCGCCACCCGCGCTGGACGAACGCGTTCTCGGCGAAGTCGAGCGCTTGGAGGCCGAACTTGCGCCGGATGACGGTCCACACGAGCCACGCCTTGCCGCGTCCGGTGTCGGAGACTTCGCGGAAGAACGGCTCCAGCTCGCAGGGCAGTTCGCACAGGTAGCGCTTGGCGTAGCGAAGCTCGCCGCCGATAGCCATGTCGAGGTAGGTGGCGAACTCTTCGGCCAGGCGTGTCTCGTGCTTAGCGAGCAGATCGACCGCGACAGCGTCGCCGCGGATGTTGGCGAGTCCTTCGAGCAGGTAGAAGTCGGCGGCTGCCTGGACGATGTCGCGGTCGGGGTCGCAGCGACGGCCGCGTGCGACGGTGTGCTCGTTGATCGTTGCCATGGTCGTGCTCTCCTTTCGTGTGTGTGGGCTGGTCAGATGGCGCCTGCGTCGCGCAGGGACGCGAAGCCGTCGGCGGTGATGACGAGGTGGTCGACGAACTCGGTGCTGAGCAGGTCCGCCGCGCGGGCGACGCGACGCGTGAGCGCCATGTCGTCGGGACTCGGTGTCGCTTCACCGCTCGGGTGGTTGTGGGCGAGCGCGAACGCGGGTGCTGCGGTGAGCAGGACGGCGGCGAACAGGATCTGTAGATCGACCTGAGCTGCTGCGATGCCGCCGCGCGCGACCTCGTGGTAGCCGCGGACGCGGTGCCGGCGGTCAAGGTGCAGGCAAAGCACGATCTCTTGCGGCTCGTCGCCGATGATGCTGCGTGCAACCGCCGCGATGTCGGCCGGCTTCCAGATCTGCGTGCCGAAGGGCGCGCCCGCGGTTTCCCGGACGAGCGTGAGTCGATAGCGCTCGGTCATGAGCGTCTCCTTTCGTGGGTGAGAGATGGAGTGGGGACCGGGTCGGCGTGCGAGCCGTACCCGGTCCCCGGGACTCCATCGGCGGCAGATGCCGCCGCGCGGGTCAGCTGAGTGGCTCTACCTGGTGGCGGCAGAACACGACCGCGCGCTTGGGACGCCGGCGTGTCTCCTTGTCCTCCCCAGCTTCGGTGTCGCCGTTGCGTGCCGGTGTGGGGATCCAGGTGGTGATCGTCGTGCCGTGCTCGCCCTTGCGAACGATGAAGCCCTGGGCTCGCCAGCGGCGGAACGTGAAGATGTCCTGGTAGGCCTCACACGAGCCTTCCGGACATGCCATCTGTGCTTGCACCGCGTTGTGGACCGAGAAGTGCTCGAAGCTTCGAGCGTCCTCGGAGGTGAGCTGTTTCGCTGGGGTTGCCATCGCTGATCATCTCCCTTCGCTAGTTGTGCACGGACGCGAGCGCGCGCGGCTGCTGCATGCCGGCGAGCCGTTCGGCCATGGCCTCGATCTCGGACTTGGGGAACCGGCGGTGCCCGCCGAGCGTGCGCATGTGCGGCAGGTGCCCTTCGCGGGCCCAGCGGCTGACGGTTTTCGGGCTCACGTGCAAGATGCGAGCCACCTCCGATGAGCTGATGTATCGATGGTTCATGACTGTCCTCCTTGGGACTGGGCGAGCAGGTGCTCGATCGCGTGGATGGGGATGCGGGCAGCGCCGCCGGGGTTGATGGTCGGGAGCTTCCCGGAGCGAACCCAGTCGGAGACGGTGCGTCGGCTGACGCCGAACAGTTGGGCGACGCGGCCGGGGCCGAGCACGGGTTGGCCATCGGCGAGGTGCGCGCCGCAGGCATGGCAGCGAGACATCGTTGACCTCCTTTGGGATTGGGTTTGCGGGTGTGGGTTCAGCCGGTGGCCCAGGCGAAGCTCCAGCCGGCGGTTGAGAGCGCGCGGGTGTAGTCGTGGAAGTCGCGCGGATCGTCCGAGTTCGTGCGCTCGGTCACGACTCCGTCGGTGATGCGCTCGAACACGAAGTGCTGGCGGCTGTCGCAGTAGATCTGCGCGAGACCGCCGTTACCGTCTTGCATGGTGGCGAACAGCCGGAGCGGCTTCACCAGCCCACCTGCCAAGCCGGCCAGTCGCCGAGCCATGGCTCGGTGTTGGGATTCACCGTCTCGCCGCAGCGGCGGCACCAGACGCGTCCCTCGAACTCGACCTCCTCGTCTGCGACGACGACGCGCTTCACCTCGCCCTTCGTGGCGAACACGTAGACCGGCGCTTGGTAGGCGAGAACCATCTCGGCCGAGCCGCAGAACATGCACACCAGCGGATCGGACGTTGCGACCATCGTGAGCATCACTTCCTCCTTGGACATGAAGAAGCTCCCGGCCGGTTGGCGGGAGCTGTCGAGGTGGCGGGTGTGTTAGCTGAGGCGGACGGGCATCAGCAGGTAGCGCCGGTCGGCGGGGCCGATGAGCGCGGGCTTGAGACCGTCTCGTACCCACATCGAGGTTCGCTCCTCACCCACGAACTTCAGCGCGTCCGCGAGGTAGGCGGGATTGAACGCCACCTCGATCGCTCCGACGCCGTCGGGTGAGAAGCTCGCCGTGGCGAGCGTCTCGCGGATCGTTGTCGTGTCGCCGTCAGCGAGCGCGAGCGTGCTCGTCTCGCCGAGGCTGAGGCGCACCGGTGCACCGCCGCCGTTTCCGACCGCGACCGCGGCCTTGAGCGCGGAGGCCATCTCGGCGACCTCGAAGGTGACGGCGGCGCCGGTCTCGCCGGGCACGATGTGCCGCCAGTTCGGGAACTCGCCTTCGATCAGGCGCGTGTTCCACTCCTGGTCCACGAACGCGAACCGTGCGGTGGATGACGCAGCACTGCGGCCGATCTCAGCCGGCACGCGGAGCGCGCGCATCTGCTTGGCGATCTCCTTGGCGACGCGAGCCGGCACCAGCAGCGTCTCGGTCGCCGTCGCCGGCTCGGAGAGTGCCACGGTTTGCACGCCCATCCGGTACGAGTCGGTCGACACGACCAGCAGCGACGCCGAGCCCTCGGTGAAGAACAGCGCAACCGAGGTCTGCACCGGCCGAGCCTCATCCCGTGAGGCGCACAGCACCGCGCGCGCGAGCGCATCGGCCAGATCCGCCGCCGTCACCGACGCGAGCGGCTCGAACACCGAGTCATCCGGGATCGCCGGGAAGTCCTCGGCCGGCAGCGCGTCGAGCGTGACCGTGCGCGAGCCCGCGTACAGCGCCACGCGCGCCTTGCCGTCGGCGTCTACCGCCTCGATCGTGACCTCGTCGGAGGAGATCGCAGCGAGTGCTTTCGCCAGCGGCTTGGCCGGCGTCACCGCTTCGCCCGTCTCGATGATGGTCACGTCGTCCCCGTTGAGCCGGGATCGCGCAGTTGCTTCCAGATCGGTTGCCTCCAGGGTGAGCCCGTCGGCAGTCGCGCGGATACGGACCCCGGTGAGGACCGGCAGCGTCGAGCGAACCCCTGCTGCGGGCATGACCTGCTTGAGGACGGTCGCGAAGCGTTTCGTGGACACGATGAATCGCATGGTTGATCTCCTTTCTGGTTGATCGCGTAGCCGGGCGGCTGCGCGCTGGTGGGTGAGTCAGGACGCGGTGCGGTCCCGATTGGTGGTGTCGCGGAGCCACAGATGCGGCCACAGCAGCACCGGGTGCAACCCGAGTCGGCACGCCATCCGATCGGCGACCGGCTCGGCCAGATCCCTGGCATGAAGCAGGCGTGAGAGCGTGCGCTCGCTGATGCCGAGCCACACCGCCAGCTCCGTCCAGGTCATGCCGAGCGAGCCTCGCCGCAGACGCAGCTCCCGCTGGAGCGGTCCCGCCGGCAGGCGCGCGAAGGTCGGCATCGGAGCCTCCTTCCGTGCGTTTCCGATGAAGGCCGGAAGGCAGCGCCCGATCACCCGTCATCCGACAGGCCTGGTTGGGTCACCTCCTCCTCGTACGTGCGCGTGCGCGCTGCATCCGGCCGGAAGGTGCCCCGCCCTATGAACCGGTCCTCTCCCGAGTCGCCCAGCGGCGTTCCGAGGATCCCGATGTGCTCTTATGCGTTGTGCCGGTGACTCGCGTCCTCGCATCGAGCCGGTCACGCAGGCCGCCTGATCGACGCTGGAGCCCCTGGGAGTGGATGGTCGCGTCGGCGCGCGGGCGTCGCTTCGGCGGGTTCGGATGCGCGCGGGTTCGTGCGCCGCTCGCTGAGATCTGCGCGCCACCGTCGTACCCATCGGCCCGAGCGCGCCTCCAACGAGGTGCCCGGGTGTGGGACGCGCAAGGCGCCCGATCCCGCTTCGCGGCTTCGACCCGCAGCCTCCGCCCGCATTCGCGTTCCCGCTCGCCGCGCTCGCATCCGATCGAGGGCTTCGCCCCGTTCGGCGACACGAGTTCGGCTCTTGCAAGCAGCGGTCGCGGCCACCAAAGGCCGCCGGTGCCCCGTCCTCCGCCGGCATCCCGATCGACACCAGCCTCGGGCGGATCACCGTCCGATAGACAAAAGGCCACCCGCGCGCGCGAACCTTGACACTTGGGGACCAACTTTCGGCGTCAGCGATCCGTCAGGCGCGCGTCAGGGCGCGCGCGACCAGCGCAAACGGCGTCGGACCGGGTTGGGGGACCGGGGATGTCACTGCCGAGTCTTATCGTGGTCGTGATGGTCGTGAGGCGCGACCCGGATCGGAGGGAAGATGGCGAGCTACCGGATCGTGTGTACCGAACAGGAGCCGGTGAACCAGCCGACGACACACGCGCACATCGTCGCGGTGGGCACCGGAGACGACCCGCACAAGGCCAGCAAGCGCTGGACGCTCGCGGACGTCATCGCGGCGATGGACCGAGGCGACACCTTCTACACGATCGGAACTTCGTCGGGGAAGCGCGCCTCGGTCGTCAAGGTCAGCTGCGACGTGTGCCGCCGAATGATCATCCGCTCGAGCGCCGACGCCGTGACCGACAACAACCTCGACAACCTCCGGCGGTGCAACTGGAACTCCTAACACAGGGCGCCGTATGGACACGAGCTATCCAGATCGCGCCGATTGGGCCGAGTGAGCGCGCACGTTCGATCGTCGGGTACCCGAGTGGTGTCCGGTCGATGCATAGCCTCGGTCAGCGAGTTCGTTCGCGTTCGAAGCGAACCGCAGACCGAAAGGAGAATCCCTTGCCCTTCTACACGTATCTCGCGTGGGTAGAGCTCACCGTCGAGGGACCCGATGCCGGAGAGGCCGCCGACGATGTCGATGCCGCGCTCAAGGGGCTGCGCGGCATCGGAACCGGCTTGAGTCCGGTCGCTGTCGTGAACCACGAGCTCTGGCCTCGCTGGTGGCGCGCGCGTCCAGTCGAGGTGCTCGTGGCGGAGCGCGCTCGCACCGCCCAGGCCAAGCGAAAGAAGATCGCCGCGCGCAAGAAGAACGCCGCGCAGGCCAAGCGCAAGAAGTGAGTTACGCGCCGCGCGGGCTCGCGCCCGCGCTCGCGCGTTCATCCAACCGGACCGTTCTCGATCGGTCGAGCACGTCGTCGGCGTCGGGGAAGATGCCATAGCCGTACCCGCGGCGCGCGCGCAGGAAGGCGGAGGCGCGCGGCAACCCCAGCGCGCACCGCAGCCGCCACACCGTCTTGTGAACCAACGCCGGCCGCGACCACGGGTCATGCCAGAGTTCTTGGAGGAGCGTCGCGGTCGGCACCGGCTGACCGGCGTGCGCGACGAGCACCGCCGCGAGCAGCAGCACCTGTCGCGGTACCGCGACCTCCTCGCCCCGCCACCGAAGCCACCCGTGCGCCAGATCGACTTCGAGCGGACCCGCCGAGCCCCGGAACGCCGGAAGCACGCGCCGGTCCCGCACGAACGCGCGCACCTTCAACGCGAGCTCATCCACGTCCACCTTCGTCGGCGACGCGTCCAGGCACCCCGCCTCCAGCGCCATGCGCCGCTGCTGCGGATCATCGGCCAGAACCACCACCGCGCGCCCGTCGCCGCGCAGATGCGCGAGCACCGGACGCCACCGCTGCGCGCGCAGATCAAGGATCGCGAGCGCGGGCGGTTCCTCCTCGGCCCAGTAGACGGCTTCCTCCAGCGTCGAGGCTTGAACCGACGGAAGGCCGCGCCGCTGAAGCGCACCGACAAGCTCGCCGCAACGCGAGGGATCCGGCGCAAGGACGAGAACGGTTCGCGAGGCGGCAAACATGCCACCGTCCCGCGACCCGGTTGGATCCCCAAGAGGTCGGGTCATCCGCGCTCACCGTGCCAGGTCGCCACCGGCACCGCCCGATTATTACCCCTCGCGCGCGTCGAGCGAAAGGCCCGATTCAGACCTCCGCGACGTTCGCGCCGACTTTCTCGCCTCCAAGCGGTCATCCACGGTATTGGCCTGCGGGTGAGGGAACAGCCGCCAGCATTGCTCAGGAGCCGTTGGCGGTCTTTCCCCGAGGAGATACGAGGCGCGCGTCAACGCACGCTCAACCCTTAGCCGTCGATCGCTGTCGTTTGCAGCCCGTATCCTTCGGTCAGTGGGACATCGCCGGCGATCATGGGAAAGGCACGAGCGCTGCTATCGGTGCGCATCGGTGGCCACCGAACACGCTCACGTCTTCCCGCGCCAGCTGTTCCTGAAGCCCCGGCCCACGAACCTGCCGACCGTGCCCTCGTGCGAGGCGTGCAACCGATCGTTCGGTGAGGACGAGCGGTTGTTCGCGATCGCCACGATCGACTACGACCACCCATACGGCAAGAGGCTGTGGGACCGGCAGGTGCGGCCACGTCTGCAGCACGAACGCTCTGCCGGCTTCCGCAGGATGCTGGCACGCTCGGTGTCGCCGCTCCTGGTGCCGAGAGACCGAGGAGGGGCGTACGGGAATCCGATCCACCTGGACCGCGAGCGCATCAAGCGGGTCCTGTCTAACGTCGCGCGCGGGCTCGCGTACCATCATGCGGGCGACATCCTTCCGGCTGACACCCGGTTCGTCTTTGGAATCTTCGGGGCGCTCGACGCCCCCGCGCCTGAGATCATCGGACAGCTCGCCCTCGGGGCTCCGGTCCGGCGAAGGCTCGGCAAGGACGTGTTCGAATACCAGTGGGGCCTCGGTCCCCGGCGAAAACTATGCGTCGTTCAGCCGCCTCACGTTCTATGGAACGCGAGAGTTCGCAGTGATGACAATCCCTGCCCATCTGACGGACACGCCTGCCCCTGCCGGGTAGGGGACGCGGGGGTTCGCTCACATCGGGAGCGCGCCGCCCCGTTCAAGTAGTGCATCCAGCATGTCGATAACCCTCAGAGAGCCTCAAAAGGGGCGAAGTCGCCATGCTCAACGAACCCAGCAAGAAGGAGTCCGCCTCCCATCAAAGGGAGTCGGACTCCTCGGACTGGGTGGGGCGAGCAGTGCGCGGTCGCGTTTCGCCGCTCACCGGTCTGATCGCCGTCCCCGCAGGGCTGGCGGTGTCATGGCTGGCGACGTATGCCCTCGGCGGGGCGGGCCAGGTAGCGCCGCACTGGTTCTACGTCCCGATCCTGGTCGCCGCGGCGCGCTTCGGCCTGCCTGGGGCGCTCATGACCGCGCTCGCCTCGGGGATCCTCGCCGGACCGCTGATGCCGCTGGACGTGTCGGCGGGCACCACGCAAGACCTCAGCGACTGGACGAGCCGCGCCGGTTTCTTCCTGGGCAACGCGGTCCTCGTGGCCGCGGTGATCGGACGCCTGCGGCGCGCGCTATCCCGCGAAATGGCCGTGGCTACGCAGGAGCGAGACCTCGCTCGGCACAAGGAGGCGGTGATCCAGACCGTCTCCCACGAGTTCCGCACCCCGCTGACCGTCCTGCGCGGAACCCGCGACACACTCGCCACCCGCGACCTGGTCGCCCCGGAAGCGCGCGATCTGCTGGCGAGCCAAGACCGCGCCATCCGGCGCCTGGACAACCTGGTGCGCCTCGTGCTCGCGACATCCCAGGCGCTGATCGACCGCCGCCAAGGCGAGGACGTTCTCGTCGATCTTCGCGCGCTGGTGACGACAGCCGCCGGCCCCGAACGCGCGGCGCGCATCCGGCTCACCACCGAGCCGAACGCGGAGACCATCACCGGCGATCCCGAGCTGTTCGGCGTGCTCTTCCACGCCGTCATCGACAACGCGCTCAAGTTCTCCTCAACCGTTAGCCCTGTCGCGGTGTCGGCCCGACCGATCCGCGGAACCATCGAAGTACGCGTACGCGATGACGGCCCCGGTATCGACCCCGGCTATCTCGAGCACGCCTTCGATGCGTTCACCCAGCAGGACCAGTCCGACACCCGTCCCTCCGAGGGGCTTGGCGTCGGCCTGTTTGCCGCGAGGAAGATCTGCGAACTCACCGGCGCCCAGATCGCGCTTCATCCGGCCGACGGCGGCGGCACCGAAGCCATCATCACCATCCCACAGCGACGCGCGGCCGATCTGGCGCGCGTCGCTCGGAGGGCGCGCCTGCCCGCCTAGCGATACGACCTTGCAGCCGCCACTTTGAGCTCCTCGTGGAGGGCATCGGCGCGAAGCAAACCACTGTTTGAGGGCTGCCATCAGAAGGAGTTGCGCCGCCGAGAGTGAGCCTTGGGGCCGGCAGTTCAACGTTCGAGACCCGGACGGCTGCTCGATCGCGTTCATCGGCCCCGTTCGATACCCAGCGGCCGCAGGAACCGGGTGTGTCCCGCTATCCGAACAGAAGTTTCGATTCAACACGCGAGCGAGGAGAGCCTGGATGCGTGTACCCCCATCGCCGACATCCGACTGGTCAGCCTCGGGGTCTTCCGTCGCTACACTGACGGCGCGGATGGGCATCACGTGAGCACGGGAATCCTGACAGGATTCACTGATGCCTAGGCTCCAAGTGCATTATCTGCCGGTTGAGGACCGGTTCCTTCACGTCGCTTACGAGGTTCGGTATCTCGCCCGAGCTGGTGCTGGGTGGCGGCGATTCGGGAAGGGCGGTGTCGAGGCGGATCGACGTCGGCTTGCCCGGGTGCTGTCTGAGGGGAGCACACTGGTTCAAGACAGCCTGCTCCTCCACGCGCGGAATCTAATCGAGTTCCTGATCCTGCCGGCTACACCGGGCCCCAAGGGTTCCCCGTCGACGGATATCGTGCTCGCTGATTTCGGGCTTGGCCCTGTAAGCAAGACGCGATGCGAGGAGCTGTTGCGGTACAAGCAGCCGCTCGATGTGCACCTGATGCACCCTACGGTGTGGAGGGATTCAAGTTTCCGCCGGGCCTACAAGCGCGCTGACGAGGGAAGGGCGCGCCAACGGGTTGACTGGAACGAGCACAACGAGCGCATCGTGACAAGAGTGCTCAGGGTGCTCGAAATCGTGTCGCGCTCGAGGAAGCCCTGGGGGAAGCCATTCCGCCACCTCCATGCAAGTGCTCTGGGCATTTTCCAGAGCGAGACCCGCACATGGCCTCCCGAGTTGGCAAGTCGGGATGACGTCATCGAATACTTGAAGAGGCTGGGTTTGCCGTGAGGTGTTAGTTGGATCCGCAAGGGCGGCTCGTACTTCGAGGTCAAGCAGGAGACCGATATCTGGAAGCGTAACGGCGACGACTGGCCGATGACGTTCTGGCGGAAGCATCTGTCGTCGTTCACTGAAGCAGCTCATCGCGCAGGGTTCGTGATCGTTGGGGCTCGGTCTGCCCGACGATCGCGCGCACCCGTCCGCGAAGCATGAACGCCCGAAGCTTGTTGAGCAGCGGGATCTCCGCCAGCGTCGCGCCGGGGATTTGCGCGAGCGCGAGCGACGACCCACCACCTTCCTCAACGCCTCCTGGCAGTGGCGGCTGGTCCCCCGACTTTCCGAGCGGCCGCGTACCCCCCATGCGCCGATGTCCGCGCCATCTTGTAGAGTTCTTGTGTTGAGGGCTAACACAACAGGAGGGGTTGGGTTGCCGAGTCTGGGTGCGAGAGTTCGCGAGCTACGCATTGCTGCAGGGCTGACTCAGCGTCAGTTGGGCGAGAAAGCGGGCGTGAGCTTCACGCACATCTCGAAAGTGGAAGCCGACCGGGAGCCAGCGAGCGCAGACCTTCTTAAGCGCATCGCCCGAGCGGTCCACAGTGACCCTGACGAACTGCTGCTCTTCGCGCGCAAGCTTCCCGAAGATGTCGGGCGTGTCGTGGCCGAGAAGGGGGAACTCGCGCCGAGATTCCTCCGTAGCTGGAAGCGAGGGGAGTTCACTGACGCGGAAGTGGAGGCCTTCTTGAAGAAGCACAAGAAGAAGTGAGTCCACGGAAAGTCTTTCCACGCCCCGCTGCGCACCACGAGTCCCGGGCAGCGGAGGTTCTCCGCGCCTACGCATCAGCCTTTGCCTGGTCTCCCTCTCTCCCGATTCCAATTGAGCCGATCCTCGAGAGGATGTTCGACCTCCGAATCACATGGGGCCCTCTCGAAGAAGATCCGGGCGAGAGAGTTCTTGGCGCACTCGATCCCACAACGAAGACCGTTCACATGAACGAGAAGCACCTTCCGCTGTTCGTGGAAGTCCTCGGACCAGAACGCTTCACCCTGGCGCATGAACTCGGACATTGGGTCTACGACGCCGAGTCGCCCGAGCAGCTGACGCTCGACGTGGAAGCTGCGACCACCATCTACTGCCGAGATACCCGCTCTCAGCCCGCATCCGACCAAGCGGCCATCCGCGAGATCAACGCGAACAAGTTCGCGGCATGCCTACTCCTGCCGGCGGATCTCGTTCGTGGCGCTCTCGTGGCCTCGGAAGGGGCAAGCCTGGCCCGCATCGCTGCCGACTGCGGCGTCTCCAAGGCGACGCTCCGGATCCGCGCCGAAGACCTTGGGCTCGGGCACCTTCTCCAACCCTCCTGACCGGCCAGGGTATTGGTGGGGCATGTTGTGTTGTGTCCCAACACCTGCTACCCTAAGCCGAGCAACCAAGTATTTGTCGGGAGCAGGAGGAATGACCATGGCAAGAAAGCCGCCTGTCCATGTGACCCCACGCGAAGACGGCTGGGCAGTCGTTCGGGAGGGCTCCGGGCGCGCCAGCTCCGTGCACTCCACTCAAGCGAAGGCTGCGCAGGAGGGGAAGAGCATCGCCCGTCGAGACCAAACCGAGTTTCTTCTCCATGGCCGCGACGGTCGCATCCGCGAGCGCGACAGCTACGGCAACGACCCCTATCCGCCGAAGGGCTGATCGCCCTTGATCCGCGGGCCCTTGGTGGCGGGCGGGCCGCGTCCAAGGCTGTCCTTGGCAGGGTCTACGATCGGGTCAAAACGAAGGAGGGCCTCATGGGATCTGGAACTCCACCACGCGGACCTCGACCGTCGGTCCGTGGCGGGACCGTAACCACGGACGGAATCGAACTCGGATGCCCCGACGCTGGCGATGCCCCGATCAAGGCACCATCGGGAGCAATCGCAGGGACGTACGGTTCGCTGGTCCCCGACGGATCGCGGGTCTCCATCGTTATCGACGGACGCTCGGTCGGCGTACTCGCCGATACACGCGACGTGAGGCGACTCGCGCGGTGCCTTCAGACTGGGGTTGAGTACGCCTGCCTCATTGAGCGGCGGGAAGGGGAACTGCTTGCTGTCTATGAACGTCGCTAGCGGTCCCTTTAACACTCTTCCCGCCCACCTATTTGAGACCGCGTGCACATCGTGCACGGTGAAGGAGATATGCGGTGAAGCGCACGCCCCGTGGGCCTGCCCCGCCGACCCGGAAGCATTCGGAGACGACTTCATCCACCCCATCCGCGACGGACGCCGATTGCTTCAAGAACTCCTGATGCCGCCTGTACGGGGGACATGGGCATCGCTGCCACCGGGAGTCGCGTTCATCCCGGTCACGACTCTCACCACGGAAGCCCCAAGCGCTCGAGACCTCCACTCGGTCTTGAGCTACCGCCCGAGAGCCCGCGCAAAGATCGCCCTGCTGACAGGATCGGACGCGGACCTTCAGAGGCTGTGGAACTCGCGGGGGCGATGGGTGCGACGGATCGCGGAGCGCTACATCCTGGCCGTTGGACCGACCTACTCGAACTGGCTCCCCGATCCACCGATTCACGGGCTCGTTGCGATTCGACGCAGCGCTGAGATATCGCGGTTGCTTGCCGACAAACTCCCAACGATTCCCGGCGTCACGTGGCGCACCCGGCTGGACATCCATCGGTACGTCGCATGGTTCCGCGAGTGCTGGCCTGGGTCAATCCACGTGTACTTCAGCACGCTCAAGGACCATGACGAATGGCTCGGCTTTCTCCATGGCCTTCGATATCTCGCAACGCACCTGTCCTCGGTTGGACCGCTCCCGAGCCTGCTCGCGCAAGGTCCTTCGAAGGTCCATCGCATCGAGGGTGTGCTCGACGCCTGGCCCGGCCAGGTGGCCTTTGCCACCGAGCATCCAGGCGCCATCGCTCGCCACGGCCTTCGCCTCAAGGGGGATCTCTCCGAAGCTCCAGACCAAATCACGCCCTTCGACCAGCTCGAGGCAGCCAACATCCGCACGTTCGAGGAGACCGTACGCACACTCATCGCCAAGCGAGATCGGGACAAGCACGTACCACGCGAAGAGTCCGCTTAGCCTGTCCGACGGCCTGGTGTGAGCCGGTCGAGGAACCGGCAGCGAGCGAGCGACGGGGTTGGTGGGCCTCAGCCGGCCGACGCCATGGGATGGCGTTGAGACGAGAGTTGAGATGAACGCCCGACCGAGCACGCCTGGTCTCGTTCCTCTCTTGCAAACACATTCGCGCGCGCGACCGTTCTGACCTGCGGGAACCACCGCCCCAACATCCTGAGCCGCACGTACTCCGACCAGCTCGGAGGCGCTTCAAAACCGGTGAGCCGCCTAACCGCGGCTGGTGGGTTCGATTCCTTCCGCCTCCGCTGACCTGCGGAAGCGTCGTTCTGTGATCGGACACGTCGGTAGCCACCAAAAGGACTCGGGGGCCAGCTAGGCGTCCCAACCTCATTCCGTGTCAGGCGTTCCCTGCATGCTCTCCGTGAAGGGAGTGATGACCGATGAGCGACAACGGTTTTCACCGGGAACGATCGCGCAGGACTCCGAGCCATGCCGAGCTCGGGGCGGACGTCGAGCGCGCGGTTCAAGCGTTGGTCGAGGCATTGTGCCGCGCGATCCAGAACAACGTCGCGCCCGGCCGGCGGAGTTCCAAGACGGGCATCAACATCGTCGATCAGCCCCTGCTCACCGTGCGGGATGTAGCGCAGATGTTGAAGATCCCGACGCAGACGATCTACACGTGGCGTTACGAGGGAATCGGGCCACCGGGATTCAAGGTCGGCCGACACCTTCGGTTCAAACGCGACGACGTTGAGCGGTGGTTGAACGAACGTGCAAGCGAATCCAGATAAAGTCGCTCAGTCAGTCGCCGCCGACGTCACCGAATAGCCTGCTGACCACACTGCAACGACGTCAACGCCGCGTAGCTGAGGAGTCGCTCAGGTCTCGATCTCGATGGGCGTCGCAACGCGAGTCTCTATGGCTGTCCAGAGATCGACGTCGACCTCCGGCGCCTCAATCGAGACGATTAGTGCGTAGGGCACACCAATCTCGCTCCGGTCTCGCGCTTTGAGTTCTCTCCACCAGCCTGTGACTGGGTAGACGGCGATGTAGCCACGAGCGGCCAGGGCTGCCGCGGTTCCTTGCCACAGATCGCAGTGCAGTGAGCCGCGGTTACGCGTACGTGGCCCGAAGAACCACTCAGACGCGTCGCTCCCAGTCGGACGCGTTTCTTCCTCGGCGAGCGCCTCCCGATTAAGGCGAGCCCGAAGATCATCCGTCGACTCGGTCGGAAGCTTGACATCGAACCTCAGTCCATGGCTGGCGTACCGGAAGCGCCCCGCCCAGCCGCGTCTACTCGGGTTGGGCTCGATGAAGTACGACAACGTGACTCGCAGCGTCACCGGTGTCTCTCCAATTGCTTCAAGTTCCTCCAGAGGCCAAGGGAGTGCATGGATGTGCATCTCGCGCATGCGACCTTCCGCGAAGGGATGGATAGTGTCTTCCGCAATGAGAACCAGATCGTTCTTCGCACTTCTAATGGCGCGTTCCAGATCAGGCACACCCATTCCGTATCGCCGTAGGAGGCTCTCTCGTTCCGTGCGACCACGCCCCTGGAAATGCCCCTCCATCCGAGGGGTCCATCGTGCGCTGTGCACTAAGAGAGCGCGTACCGTCTCAGGCTGAAGATCGGGATATGCGCTCCACGCTTGCGCAGCCATGCGCGCAGCCTGCGCCGTCGCTGCGCTGGTTCCGTTGGAAAGTGTGAGCAAACGAGATGCGTCCTGTCCGTGCGTAGTTAAGAGATGCATCGCGTCTGGAGTGTCGAGCTCCCCCGAGGAAGACATAGCAAGGTTGCCGCCCTCCATCACTAACTCTGGCTTCCAGGCCCACTGCCGACTGAAAGGGACAGACGTACAACTGATCGGCGATAACTCTCCTGAGGGCGCAACAGCCTCCCAGTCATCGATGCCTGGATCAATCAATTCGGTGTACGCACCAACGGTCAGAGCGTTCCACGACTGCGCAGGATCGTGAATCGGTTCGACATCGCTTCGGTCAAGATGCTCTCGCTGCCAGGATTCGCGCTCGATGTTGCCAGCCGAGACGACGATTAGTCTCCTGCGAGAAGCTTCGTTGAAGTCGAGATAATCAAGACCGGCGTCGTGTTGCACGAACGTCCGGCCCATAACGATCGCATCGACCGCAGAGGACCAAGAAGTTGGTTGTCCGTGCGCGTGGTCGCCGATCACTTCGCCAGGGCTGGCCGTTACGGCTAAGGAGTAGCAACGACGGTCGGACGACGCGCTCACTTCGATCCTTGCAACGGCTTCGGCGCAAATGGCTCCGTAAAGGTCGGGATCGTTGTGCCGTGGTGGCGGAGGAAGAATCTTGACAGACTCAATCCAGTGACCAACATGATGTTGTTCGGAGGATGCAAGGATGGTCGGCAGGTCCCGGCCGAACAAGGCGAGACCAGCCATCTCGGTACCGTGACCCCGGTCATCGGCGGTTCCCCAGTCCGGATCCACAGACTCCGTGGCTCCCGGCGGGATGCTCGGAGCCAGCAGCGGATGGTTCCCTCGCACTCCAGAATCCAGAACACACACTCGCGCGGCGTCCGCCTCTTGTGCGTACGTCAGTCTGCCGACCAGGTCGTCGATCCAGGCGCGCTGCTCGGCGGCGGGAAGCGTACCGAAGAACTCCGCTGGCGCACGCGCGGCTCGCAGCTCCGCCAAGTCATCGAGGACATCCACGCTTCCCGCCAGCTGTGCTGCGGTTGCACGGACAACCAGCACCGTCCGATCTGGGAAACCAAGCTTCCGTTCCTGCGCGAGCGCTCCAACGGACTCGATGAAGCGAAGGGCCCTTGTTAGCTCACGGCCTTCGTCGCGTCGGAGCCACATCTCCCACCAGAACTCCGCATCCCGACGGGGAAACGGCATCGTAGGCTCCGTCCATAGAGACTCCAACGTCGCGAGGCGAATCCCCGAGATCCGGTCGATCATGTTTCGATTCTTGGGCTGCCCACCGCGCGTATCTTCGTTGATGTATTGCTCGAACTTGCGAATCACCTTCGACACGGCCTCGTCGGGGATGAATACGGTTGCCATCTGGATCGGGCCCTCGTCGGAGTCGAGGGTACGGACGGCGACCAACTCGGCGGGCCGCCGCAGGGATCGGTTCTCTAATGACTCGAGAGCCAGCTCTAGTCCAGGAAAGGATTCAAAGGTGAGATGGAATCCGGTGCTCTCGATGTCTGTCTCGGGAGGAAGCTCTGCCCGCCGCCGTCTGCCCTCATCGGTGGCTGAATCAATCTGTCCTCGCAGTGACTGACCGTGCGGTCGTCGTTCGCGACGGGGAATCTCGCGACCCTGCCCACCGCCGCCATAGGACGTATAGGGCTCACTCGAAACATGGCCCGCAAGAAAGATGTGGGGTCGGTCGCGCTCTGCCACGAGACCACCCTAGTGGGACTCTGATTTCCGCGATCGAAGGGCGCGAAGGAGATCCGGGGCCGCGACCAGTTCAGTTCCGCGCAGGATCGCGTCCTTAGCGGCCTTGTCGCACGCGAGGACGATGTCCGCGTGGCTTAGTCCTTCTGCTTCGCGCTCAATAACCTCCCATTTGATGCCACGAAGCTTCATGCCAGAGAGTCTGTTCTTAACGAGGGCACGAATCTCGATCGGCGCCGGAAGCGCGAAGCGAACTACGGATTCAAACCGGCGAAAGATCGCGGGATCAAGAAGTTGCGGATGATTAGTAGCAGCAAGAATCACGCTATCTGATCCGTCCTGTTCGAGAAACTGCAAGAAGGAGTTCAGTACGCGACGGATCTCACCAACGTCGCCTCCCGTCGCGCGAGCTCCGGCCACCGCGTCGACCTCGTCGAAGAAGTACACGCCTCGAAGTTCCGCTATGGCGTCGAAAACGAGCCGAAGCTTCGCTGCGGTCTCGCCCATGAACTTTGTTATGAGCCCATCGAGACGAGTGCTGAAAAGGGGTAGATGCAGTTCACCCGCAAGCGCTGAGGCCGCCATCGTCTTTCCGGTTCCGGGTGGACCTAGAAAGAGAAGCTTCCGCAGAGGTTCGAACCCTCGATGACGAAGGCTGTCTCGCCTTCGCTGCTCGACCAGTACGCGCTCAAGCTGATGCCGCACATCCTCGGCAAGAGCCATGTCCGTTAGCTTCGTTTGGGGATATGAAGCCGCGAGTAACCCGGCGAGCTCTCCCTTTGGTCGCACAACTGGAACAGGCGCACCCGGGCGTTGAGGTCCCTTCTGCTTTGCTTCATCGACAAGTTCGCGAAGTTGCTGCGCGAGCTTGTGCTGGCCACGTCGTGCCGCTTGAGCCGCGACCTGCATGGCGACCGAGAAGAAGCGCGCGTCATCACCTTGTCCGTGGCTACGAACGAGGGCTTTGATTTGATCGCCGCTGGCTGTCATCTGTCTCTCGCGCTCTCCGAATCTTCTTTCCTACCGTCGGCCCAGGACAACTCCATCATGAGGTGGTTACAAAGATTAGCGCTAATCTTTTAGCATGGCCGGAAGGAAGGCGCTGTCCCCGCGAGACCGAGCACGGGCGGCGCAACTCGGAAAGATCGTGCGGGAAGCTCGGGATCGTCTCGAGCGCACCCAAGAACAGGTGGCACAGGATGCGGGCGTTGCGCTGAGTACGCTTCGCCGGCTTGAAGCGGGAAAGACCCCCGAACCGGGACTGTTCAACGCCGCACGAATCGCGCGCGCCTTGAAGATCGAGCTAAGCGCGCTCGCTGAGATCGATCGCCCGAACGAGAGCAACCCTGCGAGGTAGCGCCTCGGAGCACGGTGCTTCGCAGCCGGCCGAGGGTCGCGACAAAGACCTGGAGATGGACTCAGGGCGGCGCTATAATTACATCCCTGTGATTCCGCCCTTCCCCACCGGGACGGAGGCGTCTCATGATTTCCGACGAAATCGCATCTGCCGTGGCCCGCTTCTTCGCTGAGGGGAAGGGACCTTCGCACGACGAACTGACCCGCGCCTTCCGGCGCGCTGGCTTGAGCACGTTTGACCCCGGGACGGACGTCGGCAAGATGAAACGAGTCCGCGACGTGTTGTCTCAGGCGATCACGTCGGACCCAGACGCAGGAGGGCGCTTGGTTGAGAATCTGATCGCACTCTGCAGGGCGGCAGGGTCCTTCCGTCCCGGTAGCGACAACTTTCCGAGCGATGACATCGTGTCGGCAGCGAGCGAGGCGTTCACCCGTGAAGGCTTCGAGCTCGACCCTGATGGAAACCTGCGGGCGAAGCTTCTCGATCAGCTTGATGGAGTCGAGCTCACTCAAGCGTTGTGGGCCTACGTCCGGCGAGCCCGCCTCGGAGTTACGGATGCCGATTTAGTCAGCGGCACCGTGAAGGATCTCGTTGAAGCAACCGCCCGTCATGCCTTGGAAGTCATGACTGGTTCGTACCAGCCGCAGGCGAACTTCCCCACAACGCTATACAACGCGTTCGATCGACTGGGGCTGGTCGCCGCTGCCCCGAACGTTACGGGAGCACTCGACGCGGATCCTCGACGAGCGCTGGAGCAGGCGACGTATCTACTCGCGATCGCGGTCAACAGACTAAGGAATGCGGAGGGAACCGGACATGGACGTCCTGCATCGTCCACACTGACGCAAGCCGATGCACAACTCGTTAGCGTGGCGGCTGGCTTGTGTGCCCAAATGATGCTGCAGGCGATCCAAGAGCGGGATTCCGGGTCGATAGCGTCTTAAGATTCGCCGAGAATCTTGTGGCTAGTTTGGGGCCACGTTGGGGCCAAACTCCGTGGGAAGCCTGGATACGGGTTGGGCCAGCCGGGACGACGGACCCAACCTGACATGCAGGGACGAGACTCGGTGGGCAGGGCGGAACGACGCGGGACCAACGTCGAGGCGCTTCAAAACCGGTGCGGCCCTTAACCGGGCCGGGTGGGTTCGATTCCTTCCGCCTCCGCTTTGTGATGTGTCGGGGCATCGTGCACGCTTGTGTCGGGGCATGGTAGACGATTCAGCTTCTTGCTTGGGCCTGGTAGTCCCGTGTGGGATCGAGCGTCAGATGCCGTAGCAGTTCGCCATCGCGCGTGAGCACACGGATGTCGAGATCATCGACGAGCATGATCACGGCCTTCCCCTTGTGCCGCTTGCCGATGCCGATGTGATGCAGGCGCGTGCGGTAGCGGAGCGTCACCTTGCCGTTGCGGTCGATCCGGTCGCGGCGCACGCGCACACCGGCGCCGATGGTGATCGGCTTTGCGGCGGGGCGTGCCTTGGCTCGGGCGTCGTAGACCGATCGAGGTGGGGTGCGACCACACGAGCGGTGCGGCCGCACGTCGTTGTAGGTGGCGACGAATCGATCGATCTGCGCTTGGAGTTCCTCCAGGGTGTGCGGGCGCGGTTGGCGCCCAAGGAACAGCTTGAGCGTCTGGTGGAAGCGTTCGACCTTGCCGCAGGTCTGGGGATGGTAGGGCCTTGAGTTCTTGAAGGCGATCCCGCGGGCGAGCAGCTCGGCTTGGAAGGCGTTGGGCCCGCCGCGGTGCCAGGTCGTGTAGGCGTTGCCGTTGTCGGACAGAACCGATGCGGGCAACCCCCAGGTTTCCCCGGCCGAGCGCAGGATCTGAACGAGATCGGCTGCGGTGGTCACCGGCACGGCGCGGCTGGCGATGCAGACCCGAGAGTGGTCGTCGATGACGTTGATGATCTCGACCTCAGTGCCGTCGGCAAGGCGCCAGTGGGTGGCGTCGGATTGCCAGCACTCGTTAGGCAGGTCGGCCTCGAAGCGGCGCCAGCTGGAACGGGGGCGCTTGTGAGGCTGGGGGGTGATGAAGCCACGGCGCCGCAGGATCCGCCAGATCGTCGAGGTCGACGGGACGGCATCGGCGATCAGGGCGAGGTGATGCTGGATGGTGTGGGCGCCAGCGTCGAAGCCGGCATCGATCAGCTGCTTGCGCAGCGCGACGATCTGCTCTTCGACCTCGGGCGGCGTGCGGTTGGCGACGCGATGGGCAGCTCGGCTGCGGGGTGTGATCGCCTCGTAGCCGCCTGCTCGGTAGCGCCAGACGAGCTTGGCGACCCAGGACTTGGAGACCCCGTGGGCTCTGGCCACCTCGCCGTAGCTGCGTCCTTCCAGCACCACCGCGTCCACGATGTACCTGGCCAGATCCACGGGCACCCCCAGCCTCGACCGAGGCGTGCACCATGCCCTGACACATCAGACCCACGCCGCCGTGCACCAAGCGGTGAACTCTCACACTTCCGCCTCCGCTTGGGCCTCCGCGTGGAGAAGGGTGATCCTCGGCTACTACGAGGACGGAGACAACCTGATCTCGATGGCCATGAACGGCTGGGGGGCGCGCCCGAGCCAGCCTGGTGGCTGAACCTGCAGGCCCGCCCGGACGCGGTCGTCGAGTTGGCTGACGGGATCCGGCGCGACGTGTTAGGCAGGGCTGCGGTGGGCGGCGAGCGTGAACGGCTGTGGGAACGCTGGCGCGAACTGGACCGGAACCTGGACGGCTACGCAGCACGGCGCCCCCAAGAGACGGCGGTCGTCGTCCTCGGGCCGCGCAGTGGCCGGACGGGCGGTGATCTCCACGCCGGAACCTGAGCCTCACCACGGTCGGTCAACCCGGGATAGTGAACGCGCCGGCGC
>Ga0214471_10000096_pt1 | contig 89589 bp, 88 predicted proteins | sample RVTome_5_FD_207665 | JGI IMG/M metagenome (GOLD analysis project Ga0214471, IMG submission 207665) | Soil microbial communities from uranium-contaminated site in the Upper Colorado River Basin, Wyoming, United States - RVT142D155 | ecosystem: Environmental > Terrestrial > Soil > Contaminated >... | reverse complement strand
GCACGGTGCAGGACGACGTGATGATCGCCTCCGTCGCCGTGCGTCCGAGCAGCTCGACGATCACCCCGCCTACCGGATGGACGCTCATCCGTACCGACACCTGGGATTCCGGAATCACAGAAATCCTCTCCACCTATCGAAAGGTGGCTGGGGCGAGCGAGCCCGCAAGCTACAGCTGGGGACTCACTGCCTCGACCGGCGCAGTGGGCGGCATCCTTAGCTTCTCCGGTGTGGACACCACTACGCCGATAGACGTTTCGAACGGCCAGCAGGTGAATACTGGGGATGATGTCGCAGCGCCAAGCGTCACCACGACTGTGGCCAACACGATGCTGGTGACGGCTCACGCCGTCACCTCGTCGGGCACGTCCGGCTCAGCATGGACGCCGCCGACGGGGATGACCGAGGCAGTGGATGTCTCGTCTTCCAGCGGCACCGGCGGAGAATCCATCGAATTAAACTATGTCCTTCAGGCGTCGGCTGGTGCAACCGGGACGAAGACGGCGACTATGTCGGCGCACGACGACGCCGGGGGCGCGGCACAGATCATCGCGCTCAGGCCGGAATTTTCCATCGGCACGGTCGCCTGCACGTCAGCCGGGGGCGCCAATTCCACGCTCGATCTCCCGGGAGTCAATCTTTCCGGCCGAAACGCCGTCGTGGTATTCGTCGGCTACAACAACGACAACCTGGAGACCGTCACATCGGTGGTCATCGACCCGGGCGGCGCCAGCCAGACCAGCATGGGTGCGGCATTGACGACCATCAACAATTCGGATGACGCTCGAATTTATATCTTCGGCCTGGTCAACCCGCCGCAGGGCAGCTTTACGATCAGGGTCACGTTCAGTGCCGCGTTGGCGACCGGCCGCGGCAGCAACGTCTGTGCCTACCCGTTGACCGGGGTGGATACCGCCAATCCCTTCGGCACGCCCGCAACCAACCAAGCCGATTCTGCCACTGGCAACGTCACGGTTCCCTCCGCCGCCGGTGAGCTGGTCCTCGCGGGCATCGCCGGAGAGACGATCGGCACCAGCACCGTGGCCTCGCCGGCCATCGAGGACGCGGACGTCCAGGGCGGTTCCGGATCGACCATTCACCATCTGGCAACCGCCCACCGGGACGGGGCCGCCCCCAACGTCACCTTTAACTGGAGTCACCTGAATGACCATTGGACGGCCGCCGGAATCTCCGTCAGGCCTGCGGGCGGAGCGCCGCCGCCGCCGGGCAGCTTCAACGCCTTTGAGACGAGCACCGCGGCCGGCGCGATCACGGGCGTGATCAGGACCAGGATCTCGGGCGTCGCGTTCAGCCTCGATGTGGTCGCGATCTCGAGCGGCACCCAGTACTCGAGCTTCACCGATCAGGTGATCGTCGAGCTGCTCGGCAACAACACCCTGGGCGTGTCGCTCGATGGCAACAACTGCCCCACGACGTTCACGCTGGTGCAGACGGTCTCGCCCAACCCGACCATCAACGCCGGGCGCTCCACGGTGAGCTTCGCCGCAGTGGCGGATTCGTGGCGCGATGCGCGGGTTCGGGTGCGCTGGGCAGTTTCGGCGCCGACCTTAACCAGCTGCTCGACCGACAACTTCGCGATTCGCCCCAACGCCATTACGAGCTTCAGCGCGACCGACAACGACTGGCAGACCGCCGGCACGACGCGCACGCTGAATAACACCTCGGTGCCGGGCGGCACCGTGCACAAAGCGGGGCGGCCATTCACGGTGCAAGCGACGGCGGTCAATGGCGCCGGGACGCCGGCTACGACCACCAACTACGACGGAGTAGCGTTGGCGACGGTCTCGGACTGCGGGGCGAGCAGCGCCTGCCCCGCGACCCTGGGCACGTTGAGTCTGGTGGCGGTTTTCGCTGCGGGCCAGTTGGACACGAGCACGGCCTCTTACAGCGAGGTCGGGTCGTTCGCGCTGCAGCTCGTCGACTCGAGCTTCGCCAGCGTGGACGCGGCCGATTCTTCCGCGGCAGAGCGCGAGATCGTGTCGGCGACGATCAATGTCGGGCGCTTCGTGCCCGACCACTTCGCAGTCTCGCTCAACGCGCCGTTGTTCGGCACCGCCTGCAGCGGCTTCAGCTACATCGGCCAGGTATTTAACTACGTGACCGCACCGGTCATGACCGTGACCGCCCAGAACTTCACCAACGGCACGACCACCAATTACGCCGGCGCGCTCTGGCAGATCACCAACGCGAGTCTCACCGGCAAGGCCTACAGCGCGGCGAGCGGCACGCTCGACACGAGCGGACTGCCGGGCACCGACCCGGTGGTTGTCTCGTCGGGTGCGGGCGTGGGAACGCTCACCTTCGGCTCGGGCTCGGGGCTCTGGTTCACCCGCACCACGCCGGTGGCGCCGTTCGATGCCGAACTGAGCCTCGCGATTAACGTGATCGACGCCGATGCCGTGACGTACGCAAGCAACCCGACGCGCTTCGGGACAGCGTCCCCCGGAACCGGCATCGCCTTCAGCGGCGGCAAGCCGATGCGCTTCGGACGGCTGCGCCTTGAGAACGCGATCGGCTCGGAGAAGCTCGCGCTGTCGATTCCGGTGCAAACGCAGCACTGGAGCGGCACGGGGTTCGCGACGAACACGCTCGATAGCTGCACCTCGATTCCGCGCTCGGCGTTCGCGCTCGATTTCACGCCGGTGTCGAACCTCACGGCCTGCGAGACGGCGATGAGCGCGGCGAGCCTGACGATGGCCGCCGGCGCGGCGACGCTGACGCTTACCGCGCCGGGCGCCGGCAACAACGGCAGCGTGCTGGTCACAGCCAACCTCGGCTCGGCCGGGGGCAGCTATTGCAACCCGGGGTCGTACGTGGCGGCGACCAATGCGGGGCTTTCGCACCTGCTCGGACGCTGGGACGATGCCGTCAACGGCGCCGGCTACGACGACAAGCCCGCGGCGCGCGCAGCCTTCGGCCTGTACGGCTCGCAGCCGAACAACATCATCTACATGCGCGAGAACTACTGAGCCGGCGCGCCGCCGCCGCGGCTAGGCGCGCGGCAACAGTCGCGCGAAGGAATCGTCCGCGCCAAGCACGAACAAGGTGAATTCCTCGAGCAGCCGGTCGGAGAGCTGGTCCAGGCCAAGGCGCACCTGGAACGCGCCATGGCGCCTCACGTTGCCGAGCTCGAGAACGAAGCCGGCGCCGTCGTAATCGCCGCGCAGCACCGCCTGGCAAGGGAAAGGCCAGAAGTTGGAGAGCGTGGCGCGCACCACTTGCCCGCGCGGGTCGCGCTGCTCCACGCAGTCGCAGCCGATGTCGAGCGATGAGAGCCGGTCTCGCACGCGCGGCAGTTCCGCGCCACTGACCTGCACTCGGGTGGCGCTGGGCGGCTGCGCTTTGTAACGGAAGATCACGTAGTCGAACACCTCGCGGTCCTCGATCTGGCGCAGCCGGTAGTCGGTGCCGGCGTTGGACAGCGTCACGCGCTTCACCTCGCCGAGGAAAAGCAGGCCGTGCGCCCGCTCCGAGAGCGGCTCGGTCGCATTGAGCTCGGCCGTGAATTTCGCCAGGTAGCGGAACGCCTCGCGCAGTTGCTTGTCGATGCGCGCCGCGATCTCGGTACCCTTCGAGCGCTGAAGCACCTTAGCGCGGCTTTGCGCGCGCTCGCGCAGCAGCTCGATCGCGCCGCTGCGCCGGCCGGTCGTCGCGACCGGGCCGGAGTCGCCGGTGTTACGCTGGCGCTCGAACGTTTCGCGTTTTCTTGCCTCTTTCTCGCCCCAGCGCTGCAGCGCCTCGTCGCGGCGCAGGCGCGCTTCCTCCTCCAGCTCGAGTCGCACGCGCTCCTGGTCTTCCAACGAGTCGGCGAAGATCTCGAGTTCGGCAAGCAGGTCGCTGTCGGTCTTGTCGGGATCGTGCGAGAGTGAGGTTGGCCGGCGGCGCTTGGTCGCCGGCGCGCCGGAGGTGGCTTGCGGCAGCAGGTCCGAGCGGCGCAGAACCACCGCGCGGTCGGCGTCTGCGGTCGCTGCGCTGGTCTCGAGAAACTGGCGCAGTTCGCTCGCCATGCCCGCGGCACGCGGGTAGCGCTCCTCGGGCGACTTGGCGAGCGCGCGATCGAGGATGCGATCGAACGCGGCGGGGAGTCGGGCATCGATTTCGGTGACCGGCTGGTGCGCCTCGCCCGCGATCCGGTTCATCACCGAGAACACCGAGCTTTCCCCGGGCGGAGCGAACGGCGTGGCGCCGACCAGCATCTCGTAGAGCACCACGCCGAGCGAAAAGATGTCGGCGCGCGGATCGATCGGCCGCCCGCTCACCTGCTCAGGCGACATGTAGCGCGGCGAGCCGAGCGCGGTACCGGTCTGGGTCAGCGAGGATAACGGCACGTACGCGACGCCGAAGTCGGTGAGCTTGGCTCGGCCGCTCGCACCCACAACGATGTTCGCGGGCTTCACGTCGCGGTGCACGATTCCGAGACGGTGCGCGTGATCCAGGCCGTCGGCCACTTGCGCCACGATGTCGGCGATGTTCGTGTTCGGCAGCTTCTTCTGCTCGCGCAGGATGTCCCGCAGCGTCCGGCCATCGAGCAACTCCATCGCGATGTAGGCGATGCCGTCCTGCTCGCCGACATCGAAGATGGTGACGATGTTGGGGTGGTTCAGTCGGCCGGCCGACGTTGCCTCGCGCAGAAAGCGACCGCGCACCTTGAGCAGGTCGTTCCCGAGCGCGTTCGGCAAGAGCGTCTTGACCGCGACCTCGCGCCCGATGAGCGGGTCCATCGCACGGTACACCGAGCCCATGGCGCCGCGCCCGAGCTCTCCCGTGACGCGGTAGCGGCCGAAGACCTTTGGCTCCATGTAGAGCGAGGGCAATCGAATGAGGGGAGGGTACCGGCTACTAGCTTCCAGCAATCCACGAGCTTAGACAAGGGGATACCACGGTCAAAAGATGTCAGGCGATGCCGGAGCTTGGCATTGGATGGCATGGCCGCCGCAGCGCACGGCGTCCGGGCGCAACTGGACGAGCCCGGTGAGGTTCTTCGAAGCGGGGCGTTCGCGGCGGTCGTATCAGGCCGGCGCGGCCGGACCGAGGACCGGTCCTGCCGCGCCGCGGTCCCGCAGCTTAACTGCCGATGTGAACCTGGTAGCGGGCGCCGTTGGAGAACGTGCAGGTGCCCGCGCCCTGGCGCGGATTATTCATCTGGTAATCGCAGCTCATGAAAGCGCCGGTAGGGCTGTAGGCGCTGGCGACGCCGCGACGCTCGTCGTTGGCGACCCGCGTCGCCTCGCCGGTGAGCACTTCGCCCCGGTAGTTGAGCTCGAAGCGCCCCTTGCCGGTCATCATGTTGGTGACCGTGCCGGTGACGATGCCGGTCTGCGTGGCCAGCTCATTGGCCGGGTACAGCCGCACAGTGAGCACCATCGGCAGCGAGCTGGAAGGCTGCGAGCCGGCGGGCGATGCGCTGGTCGGCGCAGTGGCTACCGGCACCGGCACCACGCCCGGCGGATACATGTAAGGTTTGCCGTCCGGCGCGACCGCGACGTAGCAGCCGCTCAGGGCAAGCGTTGACAGCGACGCTGCAACAGCAAGCTTGATCTTCGGATTCATGGTTCCCTCCTGCAGTTCAGGGCGCACGCGGCGCGCGCGCTCCTGGTGTGACCATGCTGCGGCTAGACGGCAGACGGATCAGTTACATTAAGCTTACGTGTGACTTAAAGGCCCTGCAATGTTGTTGCTGCAACGCAACAACTATGCGGCATCTAGCAGCTTCTGGTACAGGCCGCGCGTCTCTGCCGAGAGCTCAACGTGCAAGCCGGCCGTGAGCACCTTGCGGCAGCGGTTGTAGACCTCAAGCGCTTCTGCATGCCGACCGAGCCGCTGCAGGCAGGTCATGAGCTGGCGGTAAAGGCTCTCGGCAAGCGGATCGATCTCGAGGCAGCGTTCGTAGACCTCGCGCGCGCGCTCCCAGTCGCCCGCGTTCTCCCGGAAGCGCCCGATCTCGGTCGCGGCACGCACGAACTGGTTGCGCAGCCGTTCGCGGCGCTGCAGGTACCACGACTCGTCGGCATCGGTGGCAAGGAACGGACCTTTGTAGAGCTCGAGCAGGCGTTCGGAGAGCGTCTCGACGTGCGCGGCGTCGGCCGCGCGCGTTGCGGTTTCGAGCTCGCCGAGCAGCGCTTCGAACGCCCAGGCATCCACCCAGATGTAGCGCCGGTCCAAGGTCAGCCGACCTTCGCGCAACACCAGCGCGCGCTCTTCGCCGAGGAGCTTGCGCAGGCGATGTAGCGTACTGGTAAAGGAACGGTGCGCCGAATCGCCCGCGATGCGGGGCCACAACGCCTCGGTGAGGCGGTCCTCGCTCACTTCCTCACCGCCGAACGCGATCATTACCTTGAGCAGCTCCATCGGCCGGCGCTGCGCCTTGCCGCCGACGCCGAGCGGCTCGCCGTCGCGCAGCAGCCGGAATGGGCCGAGCGTCTGGATGCGAAACGCCCACGGCCAGTTGTAGATCGTCTGCGGCGGCGCCTCGGGCGCCAAGCGGCGCTTGCGCACCAGGCTCTGCACGTATTCGGGCTCGATGCCTGCCTCGAGCGCGTGCACGCAGGCCTGCGCCATGAGCGAAGGTCGCCACCACAGGAAATGCGTGTAGCCGTACTGCCGTCCAAGCCCGAAGCCATAGCGCAGCGCATTCATGCCGGAGCGCTCACGGCCATGCGCGATCGCGAGCTCGCCGTAGACAACCAGGCAGGTGAAATCGAGATGACGGTTTTCGATGCCGCGCACGATGCCGTGCAGCTGGCGCAACTGTGCCGCGGCTTTGCGCTCGTCGCGGTACTCGGAAAAGATCTGCGCCAGCGCGAGCCGGCACTGCACCTCGAAGTAGGGGCAGCCGACCTCGATCGCCAGGCGCAGCGCGGTGCGCTCCTCTTCCAGCGCGCGCAGCAGGTCCTTGCGCAGCATCGCTTCCCACGCCGAGAAATGCCGGTACAGGCACTGGTCGAGCCGCCCGGCGCCGGCGGCGCGCGCCTCGAGCTCCTTGGCCAGCTTCGCGGCGCTCGCAAGGTCTTGCCCACCGAGTGCGCCGCCGTAGCCGTAGAGCAGCATCTGGATCGACCAAGTATGCACCCCGGTGGCGCGCGCGATCTCCAGCCCCTCGCGCATCGCCTTGAGGCAGGGCTCCCGCTCGGCGGTGAGCGCGTGAACCATTGCCTGGACGTTCTTCAGTGTGATCTGCGAGAACGGCGTGACGCCGGGACCTTCCGCGACGCGTCGCATGGCGTCGATCGTGCCGCGAGCCTTCGAAAAAAGCCCGGTCCACATCATCGTGAGCGAGGCGAGCAGGCCGACGAACATCTTCAGGTTCAGGTCGGGAACGCCCTGCGAGCAGCGCATGGCGCGCTCGATCCATTGCTCGATGTCCTTGCGGTTCGGCTGGCGCAGCGTGAGCGAGAACACCATGCTGCACGCGACGCGCGCTTCCACGCTTGGCGACGGGAAGTGAAGCTGCGTCTTCGCCGCCTCATCGAGCACTGCGATCCAGCGGTCGAGCAGCGAGAAGTCGTCCAGCTCGTAGAGGATCACGTCCATGGCGCCCGAGCACGCGAGCACCATGCCGGTGACGTCGGGCTCGGCCTGGCCTCGGAACAACTCGAAGGCGCGCTCAAAGCGCGAGCGGCTCTCGCGCGGCGCAACCTGCGCGCGGCTCGCCGCGGCCCAGTACACCGCCCAGGGATGCTGCTGCATCACCTCGGCGGGCAGTTCCTCGACCCAGCGCACCAGCGTCTCGCCGCGGCCCTGCGCCAGCATCGTCTCGGCGTGCCGCTCGATGCTGCGAGCCATTTCGTTCCAGTCGCGGCTCTCGCCGTAGAGCGCGATGGCGTCCTCGACCTGTCCGGCGGCCTCGAGCAGCTCGGCGCTGCGATGCTGCAGCCGGCGGCGCTCGTCCTTGGCCAAGGTCTCGCCTGCACGCGCGCGCAGAAACTCGCGAAACAGCGGATGGTACTGGTAAACCGGCTCGGGCCGCGCCTGTCGCATCGAGATGAAATAGTTGTTGCGATGCAGCTCCGCGAGGATCGCGCCCGCTTTCTCGTCGCCCGAGGCTTCCTGCGCGACACTGGCGCTCATTTGCGGCAGATAGGCGGTCCGCAGCAGCAAATCGCGCGTGTGCGCGTCGGTCTTCTGGAAAATCTCGCCCGCGAGGTAATCGAAGACGAGCTCGTGCGTGGTCAGCTCTGGCGTTTCGGCGATCTCGCCTGCCATGCGCGCTTGCTCGAGCAGCAGCACCAGGCCTGCGGCCCAGCCTTGGGTCCGCGCATACAGCCCCGCGAGGGTCTCGGGCGCCAGCGCGCGGCCGCGCAGCTTGATGATGGCCGTGGTCTCGGCTTCGGTTAGACGCAAGTCGTCCCAGCCGATGACGGTCATGCCCCGATTGGCGCGCAGCCGCGCGAAGCTCGGCGGCGGCTCGCCGCGACTGACGAAAATCACCCGCCCATCGGGCGGCAGTTCGCGCATCGCATCGCGCAGCACCTCGTGCAGCGGCGAGGCCTCGGCAATCGCGTAGTAGCCGTCGAAGACGACGACGAACGGCGGCTTGAGTCGCGCGAACAGCGCTTGGAAGTAGCGGCGCGTAAAGGTTGGCAGTCCGGCGTGATACTCGGGCGTAAGCAATGGCAACGGCTCGGCGTCCGGCGCGCCGTGCTCTGCAGCGGCCATGCCCATGTAATAGAAGAACGTCGCGACGTCGGCGTCGCCCTCGTCGAGCTCGAACCACAAGCAGGGCTGCCGCAGGTGGTCCGGATAACCCGCGGCGAGCGTCGTCTTGCCACAGCCGGGCGGCCCTGAAATCCACAGCACCGGGGAAGCTTCGCGACTGCGATCGAGCTGGGCGAAGAGCCGCTCCCTCGGCAGGACTCCGGACAGGCTCGGGCGGGTGGTTTTGCCCAGCAAGACGCGCTTCGCTTTCATGGCCCACTCTCCCGGTGCGGGGCTGCGCGAAATTCTAGCCCCGATCGGTTCGCTGTGGCGGGTCTACTTCGCAATGGCGGCGGCAGTCGGCGGCTGGCAGAGGAAGCGCTCGGCGAACTGTGGCTGGCTTATTGAGCAAGCAGCGGGCCAAGCCCAGTGAGTGCCTCGAGCCGCTCGTCGGGGGCAGCGTGGGACCTGAACGCGCGGGCGAGGCCCGGGATCTGCGGGTTCTTCACCCGCAGGATCTTCAGCTGCGCCGGTAACCCTCGGCGGCCAGAAGACTATTTCGCGCGTTCGGCGATCACTTCGGCGAGTACGTGGAACAGCTCGACGCTGGCGTCGATCTCGTCGCGGTTGATCGAAACACTTTCGACGTTGATGCCGAGCGGGATCTCCCTGAAGTAGTCGTGCTCGAGGATGCGCCGCAGATTGTCGCGGCAGATTTCGATCGACTTGGCGATCGGGTTCGACGCTGTGAGGATCGTGTGTTCGATCGCCGCCGGAACCCTCACGCCGAGCCACTTGAGAAACGCCATCGTCTTCTCGCGGCCGCAGGGCGAAAAGGTCAGCACCACGCGCCGCGGCTCGAGCCCGGCGCCGCGGCAGTCGCGCAGGTAGTCCTTGAGCAGCCGCTCGCTCGCGTGCGCATGGTACACGGTCTGCGAGATGAAATAGCCGCAACCTTCGAGGCTTTTCGCCAGCATGCGAGCCGATTCGCTGCGCGACACGGAATGCCGCTCGGCGATTACCACACCGCCGACGGTGAAGCGCGCTTTGTGACTTGCAGCGATCACGATGGCACGCGACAGCGCGAGGGGGTGATGCGCACCCGAGGTGGGACGGCCGACGACCGACAGGGCGCCGACGCCATGACTGCGTGCCGACTCGTCGAGCCAGCCGCGCCACGCGGCTTCGTCGAGATCGCCGACGCACTTGTAGTTGATCGTGGGGCGCCTGGAGCATTGGGTCAGCAGCCGCGCGTAGACGCGCGGATCGATCGTGCCGCTGAAGGCAAAGGGCCGCGGCCTGCCGGTGCGCCCGGATTCGTCCTGGATGTCGTAAACGACCACGCCGTCGAGCGGTAGCGGCGCAAGGCGAGTGGCGAGCTTCTCGGCAGTCTGCTCTACTGCGTCGTAATCCGCACCGGCGCGCGGCGGCGTGGTGCCGTAGAGCAGGACCAGCCCGCTGCGAGAGCGCAGCTTGGCGGCGAGGTCCTGCACCCTAGGGAAGCTCTGCACAAGTTGCGCGCACGCGGAAATTGCGCAGAGTTTCCCTAACCGCCCGCGCGCCCGTTGCAATAGGGCTTGAGCGCGGCGTAGATGGCGCGATTGATGGGCGCCTCGAGCCCTGCTTCGCGGGACATGCGTGCTACCGCGCCGGCGAGCCAGGGCGCTTCGAGCTTCGCCCCCGCTTCGAGATCACCGAGCATCGAGGCCTTCAACTCCGGCACCAGGCCGTCGATCACCGCCATTTGCCGCGCGACGAAGTCGTCGGCGAGGGCAACGCCCACGGCGCGGCCGAGATACCACGCCTCGCGCATCGCCGCCTCGAGCAGCCAGCGCAGGTCGGGATCGGCGCGGATCACCCCGATCGGCTGGCGAGCGAGAGCCGTGGTGCCGCTCACGCCGATCAGCAAAACGAACTTCTCCCACAGCACTCGCGCGACGTCGTCGGAGAGTTCGACGTCAATTTTGGCGTCGCGGCAGACCGCCTCGAAGGCCGCCGCGGCGCGGCGCTGCGCCGGGCGCACCGCGCCAAAGCGCAGCCGCGCCGGCTTGCCGGTATGTACGATCACACCGGGCTCGGCGATGCGCGCGAAGATGTACGCCGCACCGCCCATCACCCGCTCCGGCCCGAGCACCTTGCCGATGCGATCGATCGATTCGACGCCGTTCTGGAACGGAATGACGAGCGCGCCTTGCTTGACGAGCGGCCGGATCTGCTCCGCGGCGGATTCGGTGTCCCACAGCTTGACCGTGAACAGCACCACGTCCACGGCACCTGCTTCCTCGGACTTCTCGAGCGCGCGCGCCTTGATGGTCGCATCTCCGAGGCTGCTCCTGATGATCAGCCCCTTCGCTCGCAGCGCCTCGAGATGACGCCCGCGCGCGATGAAGGTGACCTCGTTGCCCGCTTGCGCCAGCCGGCCGCCGAAGTAGCCGCCGACTCCGCCCGCTCCCATGACTGCAATTCGCATAGGGCCGCCTTATCTGTAAGCGCCCGCTGTATCGCGGCGTCTCGCCGCGGCGCAGCACAGCGTAGTAATTCAGTACCGGTAGTGCTCGCTCTTGTACGGCCCGGTCTTTGGCACGCCGATGTATTTTGCCTGCTGCTCGGTGAGCTCGGTGAGCATCGCGCCGAGGGTGCTCAGCTGAAGGCGCGCCACTTTTTCGTCGAGGTGCTTGGGCAGGATGTACACGCCGGTCGGGTACTTCGCCGTATTGGTGAAGAGCTCGATCTGCGCCAGTACCTGGTTGGCGAAGGAAGAGCTCATCACATAGCTCGGATGGCCGGTGGCGCAGCCCAGGTTCACCAGGCGACCCTGCGCAAGCAGGATGATGCGCTTGCCGTCCGGGAAGATCACGTGGTCGACCTGCGGCTTGATGTTTTCCCACTGATACTGCTTGAGGCCCGCGACGTCAATCTCGTTGTCGAAGTGGCCGATGTTGCAGACGATGGCGTTGTGCTTCATCGCCTTCATGTGGGCGTGGGTGATGACGTTGAGATTGCCGGTAGCAGTGACAAAGATGTCGGCCTTATCGGCAGCGTAGTCCATGCTCACCACGCGATAACCCTCCATCGCCGCCTGCAGCGCGCAGATCGGATCGATCTCGGTCACCCAAACCTGGGCCTGCAGGCCGCGCAGCGCCTGCGTGCAACCCTTGCCGACTTCGCCGAAACCGGCGACCACGGCCACCTTGCCGGCGATCATCACGCTGGTGGCGCGCTTGATGCCGTCCACCAGCGACTCGCGGCAGCCGTAGATATTGTCGAACTTCGACTTGGTGACGGAGTCGTTGACGTTGATCGCAGGGAACATCAGGCGGCCTTCCTTGGCCATCTGGTAAAGGCGATGGACTCCGGTGGTGGTTTCCTCGGTGACGCCTTTGATGTCCTTGGAGACCTTGGAGTACCAGCCCGGCTGCACGGCAAGGCGATTCTTGATGGCGGCGAACAGCGCTGTTTCCTCCTCGCTCGCCGGCCTGGCGAGCACCGACGGGTCTTTCTCGGCCCTTATCCCCAGGTGCATCAGCAGCGTCGCGTCACCCCCGTCGTCAAGGATCATGTTCGGGCCGCGCTCATCGAACTCGAAGATGCGGTGCGTGTAGTCCCAGTATTCCACCAGCGTTTCGCCCTTGTAGGCGAACACCGGCGTGCCGCCCGTGGCGATGGCTGCCGCGGCCTGATCCTGGGTGGAGAAAATGTTGCACGAGGCCCAGCGCACTTCGGCGCCAAGCACCTTCAGCGTTTCGATCAGCACGGCGGTCTGAATCGTCATGTGCAGCGATCCGGCGACGCGCGCGCCGCGCAGCGGCTGCTCTCTGGCATGTTCCTTGCGGATCGCCATCAGCGCCGGCATCTCGGACTCGGCAATCGCCATTTCCTTGCGGCCCCAGTCCGCAAGCTTCAGGTCGGCGACCTTGTAATCGGTGACCTTGGGAGTAATGACTGCGGCATTCATCGAATGGCTCCTTGCAAAAGTGGGGCGCCGTTCGAAATCGGGTCACAAAAAGCGAAGCGCTCGCACCGTCTCCGATGCGAGCGCCGTTCGATTTAGCTGAGCCTGGTCCCCGTTGCGGGGATCGCAGCGCCCCTCAGCAGCACGAATTATAGCCGCTGCGCGGGGGGATCTGAAGGGGTGCGGAGACGTTTTGTCGGAGCCCCCCTTTCTGCGCGGGGGGATCTGAAGGGGGGCGGAGACGTTTTGTCGGAGCCCCCCTTTCCCACTAAGCCGCCTGCTTGAGGGCCAGCGCCTTGTCGGTCGCTTCCCAGGAGAACTCCGGCTCTTCACGGCCGAAGTGGCCGTAGGCGGCAGTCTTGCGGTAGATCGGACGAAGCAGATCGAGCATCTGGATGATGGCTTTCGGCCTCAGGTCGAAGCTGGTCGCAACCAGCTTGGAGAGCGCCTCGTCCGACATCTTGCCGGTGCCGAAGGTGGTGACCATGACCGAGACCGGCTTGGCCACCCCGATCGCGTACGCAACCTGCACCAGGCACTTGGTCGCAAGGCCGGCTGCGACGACGTTCTTCGCCACGTAGCGCGCGGCGTACGCCGCCGAGCGGTCGACTTTCGAGGGGTCCTTGCCGGAGAACGCACCGCCGCCGTGGGGCGCTGCGCCGCCGTAGGTGTCGACGATGATCTTGCGCCCGGTGAGGCCGCAGTCGCCGTGCGGACCGCCGACTACGAAGCGTCCGGTCGGGTTGACGAGGTACTTCACCTCGCCCTTCACCAGGTTCCTGGGCAGCACCGGCTTGATGATCTCCTCAATCACCGCCTCGGAGAGCTTCTTGTGCTCGACGTCGGGCGCATGCTGCGTCGAGACGACGACCGTGTTGATCGCGTCCGGCTTGCCGTTCACGTACTTCACGGTGACCTGCGATTTGGCGTCGGGGCGCAGCCACGACAGGCGGCCGTCACGGCGCAATTCCGCCTGGCGCTCGACGAGCCGGTGCGCGAGATAGATCGGCAGCGGCATCAGCACCGCGGTCTCGTCGCAGGCGTAGCCGAACATCAGCCCCTGGTCGCCCGCCCCCTGATCGAGGTTGTCGTCGTTTGCCTTGTCCACGCCCTGGGCAATATCGGGGGACTGCTTGTCATAGCAGGTCATTACCGCGCAGCCGCGGTAATCCATGCCGTATTCGCTATCGTCGTAGCCGATGCGCTTCACGGTCTCGCGCACGACGTCCTGAAAATCGATGTCCTTCGCCACGGTCGTGATCTCCCCGGCGAGCACCACCAGCCCAGTCGAGACCAGCGTCTCGGCAGCCACGCGTCCGTGCGGGTCTTTGGCTAGAATCGCGTCGAGTACCGCGTCCGAGATCTGATCTGCGACCTTGTCAGGGTGGCCCTCGGACACCGATTCAGAAGTGAACAGGAATTCGCTCATTTGCCTCACGCCTCGATAGATTGGTTCGCCGCGCCAAGCGCGCGGCGGGCGGTTGCGAAAAGGCCGAAAGGATACCAAATATTGACCATATTCCCTAGCATCTGCGCGGCGCTGCGGGGCTCATGGCGCTCCTGCTGATGCGCCTTGCGGCGCGCCTGCCGCTGCCGGTGCTGCATGCCGCGGGGTCGCTGCTCGGCTGGGCCATGTACCTCGGCTCGGTGCGCTACCGCCGGATTTTTCGATCCAATCTCGCGCAGGCGGGTTATACCGATCGGCAAACGCGCCGCGAGGCGATCGCCGCGGCCGGCAAGATGGTGGCCGAGTTGCCCGCGATCTGGCTGCGCCCGCGCGCCGAGACCCTGCGCTGGGTACGGCGCTTCGAGGGCGAGGCGCTGATCGACGCGGCGCGCGCGCAGGGCCGGGGGATTGTGTTTCTCACGCCGCACCAGGGCTGCTTCGAGATCACCGCACAGGCGGCCGCCGAGCGCTTTCCGATCACGGTGCTTTACCGAGCTCCGAAGCTCGCGTTTCTTCAATCGGTGATCGAGTACGGGCGCGCGCAGCTCAACGTGCGACTTGCGCCTGCCGATCTGGGCGGAGTGCGAGAGCTGCTTGCAGCGCTCAAGCGCGGCGAGGCGGTTGGCATTCTGCCCGACCAGGTGCCAGGCGAAGGCGAAGGCGAATGGAGCGAGTTCTTCGGCCGCCCCGCCTACACCATGACGCTCGCGATGAAGCTGGCCGCGCGACCAAACACTTCCGCGTTGCTCGCGTTCGGCGAGCGGCTGCCGCGCGGCGCAGGCTTTGTGGTGCACGTGCGCTCGCTGCCCGAGGCCCTGCCGGGCGAGTCGCCGGCACGGCGTCTCAACCGGGCGCTCGAGGCGCTGGTGCGCGAGCGTCCCGACCAGTACCTGTGGGGCTACAACCGTTACAAGAGACCGGAGGGCGCGCCGCGGCCGCCCACCGGCTCCGGGAACGCTGCGTGAGCCGCATCATTTTCGGGCTCATGTGGCTGGCACATTTCCTCCCGCTGCGCGCGCTCGCGGTGCTGGGCGAGGCGGTAGGCATGGTCTCGTTCTGGCTGATTCCCGAGCGGCGCCGCGTCACCCGCATCAATCTGGAGAAATGCTTTCCGCATATCGGCGAGCGCGAGCGCGAGCGTCTGGCGCGTGCGCATTTCCGCATCTTCGGACGAAGCTTCGTCGAGCGCGCGCTGCTGTGGTGGGCGCCGCGCAAGCGCATCGAGAAGCTGATCCGCATACAGGGGATCGAGCATCTGCGCGTGCTGCGGGGCCAGCCGGTGATCTTGTTCTTGCCGCATTTCGCCGGTTTGGACGCTGGCGGCACGCGCATCACCTGCGAGGCGAACATTGTTTCCATTTACTCGCAGCAGAAGGACCCGCGTTTTGCCGCGCTGCTGCGACATGGTCGCAGCCGCTTCGGCGACCAGAGGATGCTTTCGCGCCAGGCGGGGGTGCGCGCAGCGATCCGAGCAATGCGCGAAGGCCGGCCGCTCCTGTACCTTCCGGATCAGGACTACGGGCCGCGCGACGCGCTGTTCGTACCTTTTTTCGGTGTTCCGGCCGCGACCGTGCCGGGACTCGCACGCATTGCACGCATCACTGGTGCCAAAGTGCTGCCGTGCGTGACGCGCATCTTGCCAGGCGGGTCCGGATATTTGGTCACGATCGACGCTCCGTGGGAGCATTTCCCAAGTGGCGATCTGAAAGCTGACACGCGGCGCATGAACGAATATATCGAGATCAAGGTGCTCGAGATGCCCGAGCAATATCTGTGGATGCACAAGCGCTTCAAGACGCGCCCGCCTGGCGAGGCGCGCTTTTACTGAATCGATGGTTGGCCGTTTGGACGGGTCCGGCGCAGAATGTCTCCGGAAAAGAAGGGCTCCCTAAATGTCGAAACTGCGCGCGGCGCTGATCGGCGCCGGTCACATGGGTCGCTATCATGCGGACAAGCTAGCTGCGTGCCAGGACGTGACGCTCGTGACGATCGTCGACACAGACGCTGCGCGCGCGAGCGCGCTCGCCGCGCAGCACGGCTGCGCGGCACATACCGACTGGCGCAGCTGCCTCGAGGGCGTGGACCTGGTATGCGTCGCGGTGCCGACCGAGCGCCACCACGAAGTTGCGCGCGCTTTCCTCGAGGCGGGGGCGCACGTGCTGATCGAGAAACCGCTCACGCACACTCTCGAAGAGGCCGATGACCTGGTGGCGCTGGCGCGCGCAAAAAGGCGCCTGCTCGGGGTCGGTCACGTTGAGCGCTTCAACCCGGCTTTCGGAGCGCTCGCGCGACGTATGCGTCGGCCGCTTTACATCGAGGCCGAACGGCTTTCGGGCTTCAAGCAGCGCGGCGCCGACGTCGACGTCGTGCTCGACTTGATGATCCACGATCTAGACCTCGTGCTCGCCTTGGTGCGCTCGCCATTGACGCACGTAAGCGCATGCGGCTTTCGCGTGCTCACCGACGCAGTTGACATTGCAAACGCGCGGCTCGAGTTCGCCAGCGGCTGCGTGGCAAACCTCTCGGCGAGTCGCGTCAGTCAGGCGCCGGTGCGCAAGCTGCGCGTGTTCCAGCCCGATCTGTACGTTTCGGCCGACCTGCAGGGGGGGCGCCTGCGCTTCGCGCAACAAGAGGGCGGCGCGATTGCCGAGACCGAGGAGCGCTTCGAGGGCGGCGATCCGCTCGGCGCGCACACCGCCGCGTTTGTCCAGGCGGTGCGGCGCGGCTCGGCGCCGCCGGTGAGCGGCGAGGACGGGCGCAGCGCGCTCGCCGTGGCGCTGCAGGTCGGCGAACTGGTGCGCGAGCGGCTCGCATGCCAGGCCGGAGCCGGCGCATGAGCGCGATCCTGCCAATGGTCGATCCGGCGGGCGAGTACCGCACGCTCGCCCCCGAGATCAATAACGCGGTGCACGCGGCGAGCTGAAATGCGCCGCACTCCGGATGCTGGCTTGATCGCGCCCCGCGAGCCCATGCGATTCGAGAATCCTCCTGCCGTGGAGATGCACGCGCTGCTAAGGCGTGTGCACACGATCGCGGTCGTCGGCCTGTCGCCCAGGCCTGATCGGCCGAGCTACCGCATCGCGCGCCGGCTCAAGGATTGGGGCTACCGGGTCATTCCGGTGCGCCCGGAGTTCGACGCGGTGCACGGCGAGAAGGCCTATGCGCGCCTCGCCGACCTGCTTGCGAAACCCGATCTGGTGAACGTGTTCCTGGCCGCGCCGGCGGTGGGACCCATCGTGGAACAGTGCATCGCCCTTGGCCTGGCGGCGATCTGGATGCAGGAAGGAATCGTCAACGAGGCCGCAGCGGGGCGCGCTCGCGCCGTGGAGGAGGCGACACGCGCCGCGTACGGCACGCCGACCGGCAAGGCGGGCGGCCCGGCGTGAAAGTCGAGTTCACCAAGATGCACGGCGCGGGCAACGACTTCGTCGTGCTCGATGCAACCACCCATGCGTTTCGGCTCACGCGCGAGCAGCTCAGGCAGCTGGCCGACCGGCACACTGGTGTGGGCTGCGATCAGGTCCTGGTGGTCGAAAAGGCCGGGCGCGACGACCTCGATTTCTGCTACCGCATCTTCAATGCCGACGGCGGCGAGGTCGAGCAATGCGGCAACGGCGCGCGCTGCTTCGTGCGCTTCGTGCACGATCGGCGCCTGACGCGCAAGCGCGAGATCCGCGTCGAAACGCTCGGCGGCGTGATCGTGCCGCGCCTCGAGGCAGACGGCGAGGTCTCGGTCGACATGGGGCCGCCGATTCTGGACCTTGCGCGCGTGCCGTTTCATGCCGAGCACCCCGGACTGGTGCAGCCGATCGATGTCGGCGGGGCTACCGTCGAGATCGCGGTGCTTTCGATGGGCAATCCGCACGCGATTCAGTTCGTGCCGGAGATTGACGTCGCGCCGGTCGCGACCCAGGGCCCGCTCATCGAGCGCCACTGGCGATTTCGCAAGCACGTCAATGTGGGCTATATGCAGGTCCTGACGCGCAATCGGATCCGTTTGCGCGTCTGGGAGCGCGGTGTGGGCGAGACGCTGGCATGCGGCAGCGGCGCCTGCGCGGCCGTGGTGTCGGGCATCCTGCGCGGTGTGCTCGATTCGCCGGTGCGCGTTGAGACGAGCGGTGGAGCGTTGACCATTACTTGGCCGGGCGGCGACAATGCCGTCTGGATGAAAGGCCCTGCCGAAACCGTGTTCGAGGGCGTCATCGAGCTGTAGGCAGCTTTCTGGAACCCAACGCTGGGGCAAGCCGTTTCCCATGACCTCCGACGACATCGCGCAATTCCTCCGCACGCACCCCCAGTTCTTCGACCAGCATCCCGAGTTGCTCGAGCAGATTTTCGTGCCGCATCCCTACGGCGGGCGCGCGATCCCGCTCTCGGAGCGCCAGATCGTCACGCTGCGTGAGAAGGTGAAGTTGCTCGAGAACAAGTTGAACGAGCTGATCCAGTTCGGTGAGGAGAACGACGCGATCAGCGAGAAGGTCCACCGGCTGGCGGTGGCGTTGACCGGGGCGCGCGACTTCCCAGCGCTTGCGCAGATGCTGTACTTCCACCTGCGTGAGGACTTTGCGGTGCCGCACGTCGTGCTGCGGGTCTGGGGCAAATCGGTGCCGGTGGACTTCATCGAGTCCGAGCCAGTGAGCGTGGCGCAGCGCGAGCAGGCAGACATGCTGGGCGGGCCGCAATGCGGGCCTGCGGCCGGCAACGCCTACCTGCCGTGGTTCGGCGATCTCGCGGAGCACGTTCGTTCGCTCGCGCTGGTGCCGCTCGGCCAGAGCGCGGTATTCGGGCTGCTGCTGCTTGGCAGCGAGGATTCACAGCGCTTCTACCCCGAAATGGGGACACTGTACCTGCGCCGCATCGGCGAGCTCACCGCGGCCGGCGTCTCGGCGCGCCTGTAGCGCGGGCGGCGCGCGTGGCCGAGCGAGCGTCCGCCACGCCCGCTGCAAAGGGGCCCGCAGGCGAGGTGCGCGCCGAGCACCCGGATCTTGCATCTGCGCGCGCCTACCTCGAGGTACTCGAGCACCAGCGCCGCCTCGCGCGCGGCACGCTCGCCAACTACGCGCGCGATCTGGCGGTGCTGCTGCGGCTCGCTGGCGAGGCGCGACTCGAGGCGCTGGACGCCGTGCAACTGCGCCGTTTTGTTGCGCAGTTGCATGCCATGGGCCTCTCGCCGCGCTCGCTCGCTGCGACGCTTTCGGCGTGGCGCGGGTTCTACCGCTGGCTGGTGCGGCATCGCGGCCTGCGAGCGAATCCGTGCCAGGGGCTGCGCGCGCCCAGGGCGGGGAAGCCGCTGCCCAAGGCGCTTTCGGTTGAGGCGACGCAGCGCTTGCTCGCGACCGGCGAGGGCGAAACCCCGGTCGAGGTGCGCAACCGCGCAATGTTCGAGCTGCTGTATTCCTCCGGTCTGCGCATGGTGGAGCTGATCGGCCTGAACCTGGGTGACGGACGGCTCGACCTCGCCGCGGGCGAGGTCACCGTCACCGGCAAGGGCGGCAAGACGCGCATCGTGCCGGTCGGCGCGCATGCGAGGCGGGCGCTCGAGCGCTGGATCGCGCTGCGCGCGCAACTCGCCTCGCCTGGCGAGCGAGCATTGTTCGTCGGCGCGCGCGGCCGGCGCATTGCGCAGGGCTCGGTCAACGCCCAACTCAAGGCCTGGGCCCGGCGCCAGGGGCTCGACGCGAGTGTGCACCCACACATGCTGCGCCACTCCTTCGCGAGCCACGTGCTACAGTCGTCGCAGGACTTGCGCGCGGTTCAGGAAATGCTCGGCCACACGAGCATCGCAACGACGCAGGTGTACACGCATCTCGACTACCAGGCGCTAGCGAAGGTGTACGACGCGGCGCACCCAAGAGCCCGGAAGAAGTGAGCACCACCATCGTCCTCAAGCGCGGGCGCGACAAGTCGATCAAGCGGCGTCACCCTTGGCTGTTCTCGGGCGCGATCGAGCGGGTCACGGGGGATCCACAGACCGGTGACACGGTGGTCGTGCGCAGTGCAGACGGGGAAACCCTCGCGCTCGCTGCCTACAGCCCCGCCTCGCAGATCCGGGCTCGCGTCTGGAGCTTCGAGCCGGGCATCGCGATCGACGCGGCGTTCCTGCGCGCGCGGCTGGCCGGGGCAATCGCGCTACGCGATCGCCTGCCCGCTGCCAGGCATACCAACGCCATGCGCCTGGTGCATGGCGAGTCCGACGGCGTTCCTGGGTTGGTGGTCGATCGCTATGCCGACGTCCTGGTGGTGCAGTTCCTGGGCGCGGGCACCGAGCGCTGGCGCGAGCCGATCCTTGACGCGCTCGTGGAACTCACCGGCTGCGAAGCGGTGTTCGAGCGCTCGGACGCCGAAGTGCGCTCGCTCGAGGGTCTCGAGCCGCGCGCCGCATGGGTGCGCGGCGGGAAGGATGTTGCAGCGGCGGGCCGTTGCCCGATCATCGAGTACGGCTTGAATTTCCGCGTCGACGTCGAACAGGGGCAAAAGACCGGTTTCTTTCTCGATCAGCGCGAGAACCGCCAGCGCGTGCGTGCGCTGGCGGCCGGGCGCAACGTGCTGGACGGCTTTTGCTACACCGGCGGCTTTGCCATCGCGGCGCTCGCGGGTGGTGCGAAGCGCGTACTCGCGGTCGAGAGCTCCGCGCCGGCACTCGACGTGGCGCGCGAGAACCTGGCGGCGAATCCGCTCGATCGATCGCAGATGAGCTTCGAGCAGGCGGACGTATTCGGGCATTTGCGAACGCTGCGTGACCGGGGCGAGAAGTTCGACCTAGTGGTGCTCGATCCACCCAAGTTCGCTCCGACCGCGGCGCACGCGAAGAACGCCGCGCGCGCCTACAAGGACATCAATCTGCTTGCCTTCAAGCTGCTCTCGCCGGGCGGCCTGCTCGCCACCTTCTCGTGCTCGGGCGGCGTTTCCGCGGAGCTGTTCCAGTCGATTCTCGCCGGCGCCGCGCTAGACGCCGGTGTCGAGGCACGCATCATCGAGCGCTTCGGGGCGGCCACCGACCATCCGGTGGCGCTCAGCTTCCCGGAGGGCGAGTATCTGAAAGGGCTGCTGGTCGTACGCAGCTAGCGGGGCCCTTCGCTCGGGGTGGCGGTAGAATTCTGCCCTCGAACCACCGTAACGGTGGCAAAGGAGTCCCATGCAGCAGGAGCACATGGTACCCGTGACCATCCTCACGGGCTTTCTCGGTAGCGGCAAGACCACGTTGCTGAACCGAATCCTCAAGGAGGACCACGGCAAGCGCATTGCTGTGATCGAGAACGAGTTCGGCGAGGTCGGCGTCGACAGCGAGATCCTCGAGAAGAGCGAGGAGCAGATCCTCGAGATGAACAACGGCTGCATCTGCTGCACCGTGCGCGGCGATCTGATTCGCATCCTCGGCACGCTCAAGGGAAAGCGCGACGCCGGCGACATCAAATTCGACCGCGTGATCATCGAAACCACCGGCATGGCCGACCCGGGGCCGGTGGCGCAGACCTTCTTCACCGACGAGGAGATTGGCGGCTATTACCTGCTCGACTCGATTCTGACGGTGGTCGATGCAAAGCACGCGCAGCAGCAGCTCGACGAGTTTCACGAAGCGCAGGAGCAGGTCGGCTTCGCCGACCGAGTCCTGCTTTCGAAGACCGACCTGGTGGACAATGAGGACGTCAAGCGGCTCTCGGAGCGCATCAAGCGCATGAATCCGCGGGCCCCGATCAAGCCGGTGAACTTCGGCAGCACCCCGCTCGAGGAGATCCTCGACATACGCGGCTTCAACCTGAACGCGATCCTCGAGATCGATCCCGATTTCCTGATCGACATCGCGCACGATCATCACGACGAGGTCGAATCGTTCGTGTTCCGCTCTGACAAGGCTTTCAACGGCGACAAGCTTGAGCAGTTTCTCTCGGGCATGATCCAGGTCTACGGGCCGGACCTGCTGCGCTACAAAGGTCTGCTCTGGATGAAGGGCAATCCGCGGCGCGTGGTATTTCAGGGCGTGCACATGATGATGGGCGGCGACCTTGGCAAGCCTTGGGCGAAGGGCGAGAAGAAGCGCTCGGTGCTGGTGTTCATCGGCAAGAAGCTGCCCAAGGACCTGTTCATCGCGGGACTTGAGCAGTGCCTGGCGTAGCAGGCAGCACCGTGGTGCGCGCCTCACCCGCGCGCCGGACCCAGAGATAAGCACCTTGTGGGCCTCCTAAGGGGCCAGGCGGACGCGTTCTGCAAATTTGTGTTTGAGCCGCGCCCGGTTTGCGGGATAAATTCTTGCTCGGCGGCAGGGCGACGTGTTACAAGAAAAGCTCCGCTTTGATTCGGTGTTTTTCCGAGACAATGTCGATGTTTAGCGGCAACAGGCCCCGCCCCGACAAGGGGTCGGCGGCCAAGGCTGCCGATTCCAGCTCGGAGCATGCATCGTCCGGCTCCCGGGCCGGCAAGGGCAACAATACGCTGGACGACACGAACAGGCTCGACTTCAAGGCGCTCTCGGACTTCGCCAACCGGCGTGACGAAAGCCGGGCGCCAAAATCCGTGAAGGAGTCATCCGAACGACGCGGCACGGGCGGCGCGAATCCGAGCACGACGCTCAATATTGAGGTCCTGTCGGCGGCAGCCGGGCAGGCGCCGGTCATCGAGGAAGCGGCGATCCTGTACGCCAATGGACAGTCCAGCGAAGCGAAGGCACGGTTGCTGCACGCCATCGAGTTCGAAGCCCTCGGATCGAGCGTCGAGCGTGTATGGATGATGCTGCTCGATTTGCACCAGGAGCTCGGTGAGCAAGCTGCGTTCGACGCGCGCGCGCTGGATTTCGCGGTGATGTTTGAACGCTCGGCGCCAGCGTGGCGCGTTCGCCCGCAGGGGCAGGATCCCCTGTCGCAGACCTCGGGCGGCTCCGTGGTATCGCTCACCGGACGTCTAAGCGCGACCAGCGCACCGCAGGTGACCAAATTGCGCGAGCTGGCGACCAAGCCCCGCCTGCTGCGCATCGACTTCTCGAAGTTGAAGGGCGCGGATGCCGAAGGCTGCAAGCTGCTGCTTTCGCTTCTGCAGTCGATTCGCCAGCGCGGCGCAGACGCCATGTTTGCCGGCGAGTCGGTACTGCTCGGCGCGCTGATCGCGGGCACGCCTTCGGGGGATCGGCGTGTAGATCCCGCGCTCTGGCTTCTGCGCCTCGAGATCCTGCATTGGCAGGGCCGCCAGAGCGAGTTCGAGGACGTCGCGCTCGCCTACGCGGTCACCTACGAGGTGTCACCCCCGAGCTATGAACCGAGAGCCGGGCGCGCGGTCGCGGCGAGCGGCGCGGGCGCTCCCCAGGCGGACGCGGAAGGCCTTGTGCGCGCGCCGCGCGAGATCGGCGGCCAATCGGATGCGTTCTTCCGCAAGATCATCGATGCTGCCAGCGACCAAGCCTCGGTCCAGGTCGACTGTGCCGAGCTCAAGCGCATGGACTTCATCTCGGCAGGCAATCTGCTGAACATTGCCACACGGCTGAAATCCGACGGCAAGCAGCTCGAGCTGCGCCAGGTGAACGCGCTGGTTGCCGCACTGCTCGAGGTCATGGGCATCACCGAGTTCGCCTCGCTAACCCCGCGCCGTTAGCCCTCGACCGGTTGCGGCCCAAGGGGCTTGTGAGACGGCCGATCGCCCCCACCTTGCCATCCTTCCCGACGGTTCCCCGCCAATATGGAAACGCTGCACGGCACCACCATTCTCTGCGTCCGCCGTGGCCCAAGCGTCGCGCTTGGCGGTGACGGCCAGGTCACCCAGGGGCAGATCGTCCTCAAAGGCGGCGCGCGCAAGGTGCGGCGGCTTTACAACGACCGCATCCTCGCTGGCTTCGCCGGCGGCACGGCCGATGCGTTCACGCTGTTCGAGCGTTTCGAGGGCAAGCTCGACAAGCATCAAGGCAACCTGATGCGCTCGGCGGTGGAGCTCGCGAAGGACTGGCGCACCGACCGGATCCTGCGTCGGCTGGAGGCGATGCTGGCGGTCGCCGACCGCGAGCACTCGCTCATCATCACCGGCACCGGAGACGTGCTCGAGCCCGAGCACGGCGTGGTCGCGATCGGTTCGGGCGGACCGTACGCGCAGAGCGCGGCCCGCGCGCTGCTCGAAAACACGCAGCTGGGCGCGCGCGAGATCGTCGAAAAGTCGCTCGCCGTGGCCGCCGACATCTGCATCTACACCAATCACCAGCGCGTGATCGAAGTGCTCGAATGACGGGCTTCTCGACTGGGGTCGAAGGGAGCAACGGGGGAACCGCCGGAGTCCCTCGCACCGGCCTATGAGCAGCATGACCCCGCAGGAGATCGTCCACGAGCTGGACAAGAACATCGTCGGGCAGTCGCGCGCCAAGCGCGCCGTGGCCATCGCGCTCAGGAACCGCTGGCGCCGGCAGCAGATTGCCGACCCGTTGCGCCAGGAGATCACGCCAAAGAACATCCTCATGATCGGCCCGACTGGCGTGGGCAAGACCGAGATTGCGCGCCGCCTGGCGAGGCTCGCGGACGCGCCCTTCGTCAAGATCGAGGCGACTAAGTTTACTGAGGTCGGTTACGTCGGCCGTGACGTCGACACCATTATTCGCGACCTGGTCGAGATCAGCGTCAAGCAGACGCGCGAGCAGGCCATGCGGCGCGAGCGCGCCCGCGCCCAGGACGCGGCCGAGGACCGCGTTCTTGACGCGCTGCTGCCCGCTGCGCGCGCCGCCGGCTTGAGCAGCGCGCCGGCGGGCGAGGAGAGCGCCACGCGGCAGAAATTCCGCAAGAAGCTGCGCGAGGGCGAACTCGACGATAAGGAGATTGAGATCGAGCTTTCGCTTAGCCCGGCGCAGATGGAAATTCTCGCGCCGCCGGGCATGGAGGAGCTCACCTCGCAGATCCAGGGCATGTTCCAGAACCTCGCCGGGGGCCGGCGCCGCACGCGCAAGGTGCGCATCCGGGAGGCGCTGCAGCTGCTCACCGACGAGGAAGCGGCGAAGCTGGTCAACGACGAGGACCTGAAGAGCCGCGCGCTTACCAACGTCGAGCAGAACGGCATCGTGTTCCTGGACGAGATCGACAAGATCGCGACGCGCGGCGAGATCGGCGGCCCGGACGTGTCCCGGCAAGGCGTGCAGCGCGACTTGCTGCCACTGGTGGAAGGTACCACGGTGTCGACGCGCTACGGCATGGTGAAGACCGACCACATCCTGTTCATTGCCTCGGGCGCGTTTCACCTCTCCAAGCCATCGGATCTGATCCCCGAGCTGCAGGGGCGCTTCCCGATCCGGGTCGAACTTGATGCGCTGACGGTGGACGACTTCGAGCGCATCCTCACCTCGACCGATGCGAGCCTCATCAAGCAGTACCAAGCGCTGCTCGAGACCGAGGGCGTGAAGCTTGAATTCCAGAGCGACGCGATCCGACGCGTCGCTGAACTTGCCTTCGCTGTCAACGAGATGACCGAGAATATCGGCGCGCGCCGCCTCTACACGGTGCTGGAGAAGCTGCTCGAGGAAATTTCGTTCGAAGCTGGAAAGCGGGCGGCAGGCGCCGTGCGCATCGACCCCGCGTACGTCAACGCGCGTCTTGCCGAGCTGGCAAAGAACGAGGACCTGGCGCGCTACGTCCTGTAAAACGAAAGCCTAGGCAGAGCGCTTCGCGTTCAGGAGCGCTCGCTCGAGACAGCTCCGGCATAGGCAGCCGCGCTCCGGGTGCGGCGCAAGAGGCGGCAGGGCCGCGCACCAGCAATCGTGCGCCTGCGCACCGCACTCAAATGGCGCGCCGCAGCCGGCGCAGCGTATCGTGACTGCGCCAGGATGCGACTCAGCGCCGGGGGTCATTCTGACCGGCGCCGAGTTGGCGCACCGCCTCGCGCAGGTACGTCATCTGTCGCTCGACGTTCTCACATCCGGCGCAGATCGCAAGGTGCAGCCGCAGCGCGATCCTCTCGGCGAAGCCGAGCTTGCGGTCCTGTCTCTGGGACACCAGGCGCGAAAAGTCCTTGCAACTCATCAGCATCGTCTTGCCTCAGGGTCCTTTTCCCCGAACCAGCGCGTCGCGAGGCACTGGCGCAGCGCCATGCGTGCGCGGTACAGCAGCACCCAGCAGTGGGTCGGGGTGATATCGAGTTCCTTACAGATGGCCGGCGTCTCCAGCCCAAGGTGCTCGCGCATCATGAACGCGCGAGCGGTCTTTGCGGGCAGCCCCTCGAGGCAGCCCTCGAGCACCGCAAAGAACTCCTTCTGCTCGAGCGCACCCTCGGGACTCTCCCACGGCGAGGGGCGCTCGCGCCAATGCCCGCGCTCGTCGAATAGCGCGTCGAAGTCGGACAGACCCTCGAGCTCTTCGTCCGGGCGGGAGGGCTCGCGACTCGAGCGCCGGATGGCATCGACGATCTTGTGCTTCAAGATGCCGGTGAGCCAGGTGCGCAGGTTGGAGCGCCCCGCGAAGCTCGCCGCGCCGGCAAGCGCCGCGAGCAGCGTTTCCTGAACAACGTCCTCGGCCGCATGCGCGTCGCGCAGCTGCAGCGCCGCGAAGCGCAACAGGTAGTCGCGTTGACCCTCAATTTGGGTCCGGAGGTCGGTCGACGGGGGCATGCGGAGGAATCCGGCGGACGAGGCCACTTTACCCAATGGCCGGCCCGCGGGGCAAACTTGCCGGTCTTGAAAGGTCTGCGACGAGCCCCATCTACTCGCTGCAAACGGGGCGCGGGCCAAGCCGGCGGCCCCGGCCAACTTACGACACTAGGAGAGGCATATGAGCAACATGACGCGATTCGATCCGTTCCACGACCTGGTCGATGATTTTTTCAAGGGCTTCCTCGTGCGGCCCGTGGCCTACGAAGGGAGCGGCGGGGTGCACAGCGCAATGCGCATGAAGGTCGACGTGGCCGAGAATGACGGCACCTACGTGGTGGCCGCCGAGCTGCCTGGCGTGAAGAAACAGGACATTCAGATCTCCGTTGACGGGGCGCAGGTAACGCTTTCGGCCGAGGTGACGCGCGAGAAGGAAGTGTCGCAGGACGAGCGCGTACTGCACTCGGAGCGCACCTACGGCAAGGTTAGCCGCAGTTTCACGCTGCCGCAGGAAATCGACGAGGCGAAGGCCGAAGCGAAGTTCCAGAACGGAGTGCTCGAGTTGACGCTGCCGAAAAAGGCGGCCCCGGCGCGCAAGCAGATCTCGATCCAATAAATTCTGCCGCGAAGAGCGGAGGCTCCCACAAAGGGGCGCCGCCTCAGGGTCACGCGATTGAGCGGACCGCCGCACGGCCGCTCAGGGTTTGGAACTGGCACGGGCTGGCGCGAGAGCGCCGGCCCTTTTTCTTTGTACAATCACCGGCCATGCCAAATTCGGTCGCCCCTGCAGACAAGGCACGCATCCTCGCCGAGGCGCTGCCCTACATCCGCCGCTTCCACGGCAAAACGATCGTGGTCAAGTTTGGTGGCAACGCCATGGTTGACGCGAAGCTCCAGGCGGACTTCGCGCGCGACGTGGTGCTGCTCAAGCTCGTCGGTATGGACCCGGTGGTGGTGCACGGCGGCGGGCCGCAGATCGAGCAGGTGCTCAAACAGCTCGGCATCAAGAGCGAATTCGTGCAGGGCATGCGCGTCACCAACGCCGCAACCATGGACGTCGTCGAAATGGTGCTCGGCGGGGCAGTCAACAAGGACATCGTCACCCTCATCAACCAGGCGGGCGGCAAGGCGGTCGGCCTGACCGGCCAGGATGGCGCCTTCATCCGTGCGAGGAAAATGATGATGCCCTCGCGCGACAAGCCGAGCGATCTGCTCGACATCGGGCAGGTCGGCGAGATCGAATCGATCGACGCCGGCGTGATCGATTCGCTCGAGGCGGGCGGCTTCATTCCGGTGGTCGCTCCGATCGGCGTCGGCGCCGACGGCCTGTCGTACAACATCAATTCGGATCTTGTCGCGGGAAAGCTCGCCGAAGTGCTGCAGGCGGAGAAGCTGGTACTGCTCACCAACACGCCGGGGGTGCTCGACGAGAGCGGCAAGCTGCTAACCGGCGTGACGCCGCGGGAGATCGACGCCATGGTTGCCAAGGGCACCCTTTCGGGCGGCATGCTGCCCAAGATCGCCTCGGCGCTCGAGGCGGCGCGCGCGGGCGTCAAGAGCGTGCATATCATCGACGGCCGCGTGCCGCACGCGCTGCTTCTCGAGATCCTGACCGACCAGGGTGTCGGCACGCTGATCCGCAACCGGTAGGGGCGCAGGGAACACGGGAACCAGTCGGTTGCGCGCGTCCTCTCGACCCGACCGATACGCCAAGTGCGAATCGCCCGCTTAGCACCCTCGCGGCGAGTGTGGATCTTTGATCTCGACAACACGTTGCACGACGCGCGGGTACGCATTTTTCCGTCGATGCACGTGCAGATCAACGAGTACCTCCAGCGTTACTTCGGGATCGACGAGCAGGGAGCGAATGCCATGCGGCGCGGCTTCCGGATACGTTACGGCACCACGCTCAAGGGATTGATGCGCCACCATGGCGTCGACCCGCGACGCTTCCTCGCGGAAACGCACCGCTTTCCGGAACTCGCAGATATGGTAGTGCACGAGAACACGCTGCGCCACGCCCTTGCGCGTCTCGGCGGCAAAAAGCTCGTGTTCTCGAACGCCCCGCGCCACTATGTTCAGGAAGTGCTGCGTGCGATCGGCGTGGCGCGATGGTTCGATGCGGTCTACACCATCGAAGACGCGCGCTACCATGGCAAGCCCGCCTTGCGGGGATTTCACGTGTTGCTGCGCAACCACGACCTTGCCCCGCACCGCTGTGCGCTGGTCGACGACATGCTCGAGAACCTGCGCGCCGCGAAGCGGCTGGGCATGTCGACGGTCTGGGTGAGCCGCGAAAAGCGCCGGGTGCCGTACGTGGATCTGCGCGTCGCCTCGGTCATCGACCTGCCGCAGCGCGTGTTCCGCTACGGCTGATCGGGTCGGCTCGGCTCGGGCGATTTTTACCTTCGCGTACGCTCCTGGGCTAGAATTTCCCGCGAACCGGCCCCTCATCCCATGCCCCGCGCAAAAGGCGAACGCCGACTCGAAATCCTCAAGGCCCTCGCCGAGATGCTCGGCGAGCCGAAGTGGGACCGCGTCACCACTGCGGCGCTTGCCGAAAAGCTCGACGTATCCGAGGCAGCGCTTTATCGCCACTTCGCGTCGAAGGCCCAGATGTACGAGGGCCTGATCGAGTTCATCGAGCAGTCGGTGTTTAGCCTCGCCAACCGCATCTCACAGGACGAGTCAGATGCCCGGCGCCAGGCGCAGAAGCTGCTCGAGATGCTGCTCGCGTTCGCGGAGAAAAATCCCGGCATGGTGCGCGTCATGACTGGCGACGCGCTGGTAGGCGAACACGAGCGGCTGCAGATACGCATGAATCAGTTCTTCGATCGTTTCGAGGCGACGCTCAAGCAGTCGCTGCGTCTCGCCGCGAGCCAGAGCGAGGGCGGCGACGGCGAGGCGAGCGCACGGGCCGGGGCCTTGATGCGCTATGCGCTGGGGAGCCTGCACCAGTACGCGAAGAGCGGCTTCACCAAGAAGCCGACCGAGGGGCTCGATACGCAGACCCGCTACTTGCTCGCTTGAGTCACGCCGCAGACCGGGCAGTCCGGATCCTTCTTCACGCCCACGGTGCGCCATTCGGCCCGCTTCGCATCAAGCAGTAACAGGCGGCCTGAAAGCGATTCGCCCGCGCCCACCAGAAGCTTGATCGCCTCGGCGGCCTGCTGTGCGCCGATCATGCCGGTGAGCGGCGCGAACACGCCCATCACCGCGCAGACCAGCTCGTCGGTCTCGCCGCCCTCGGGAAACAGGCACGCATAGCACGGCGCGTCGGACGTCCGCAGATCGAATACCGCGACCTGCCCGTCGAAGCGGATCGCCGCGCCGGAGACAAGAGGTTTGGCATGCCTGACGCAGGCGCGGTTGACTGCGTGCCGCGTGGCGAAATTGTCGCTGCAATCGAGCACCACGTCGGCACGCGCGACCTGGCGCTCGAGCACCTCGCCCGCGAGGCGCTGCGCAAGCGGCTCGACCTCGACGTCAGGATTGAATGCCGCGAGCATGTCTCGCGCCGCCTCGACCTTGAGCGCCCCGACCGACTCGGTGCGGTACAGAATCTGGCGCTGCAGATTCGTGAGATCGACGCGATCGGGATCGGCGAGCGTCAGCCGCGCAATGCCGCTCGCCGCGAGGTAAAGCGCTGCGGGACAGCCCAGCCCGCCGGCGCCGATGACCAGCGCGTGCGCCGCGCGCAACCGCTCCTGGCCCTCGATGCCAAATTCGTTCAAAAGGATGTGGCGGCTGTAGCGGAGGAGCTGGTCGTCGTTCACCGCGGTCTGCGCAGCGCTCGGCAGGCAATTGCGGAAAAGGGGAAATTGTCCCCCACATTGCAGTAGACCGGGAGCCCAGTCCAACCCCCGTCGAAACCGGTCAGTTCGGCTTGGCGCTGCTTTGCGCGACGGCCTTGGACGGCTGGCCCTTGAACGGTTCGCCCTTGAGGAACGCGATCGCCTGCAGGAGCTGGAAGTCGTCCTTCGAGCCGAGCTCGATCACCTTGGGCGGTTCGACCGGAGTGGTCGTCGCCGGCGCGGCCGGCTTGGCGCGCGGCTTGGTCGAAGCGCCCTTGTCGTCCTTTGCCTTGTCGTTGTCGAGATGGCGCTGCAGGTCGGCCTCGCGCAACCGCGCCTCGGGCGAGCCCGGCTCCTCGACGATGATGTCGGGCGTGATGCCTTTGGCCTGGATCGAGCGGCCGCTTGGGGTGTAATAGCGCGCCGTGGTGAGCTTGATCGCCGTGCTGTTGCCCAGGGGCATGATCGTCTGCACCGAACCCTTGCCAAAGGTCTGTGTACCCATCACGGTGGCCCGCTTGTGGTCCTGCAGCGCGCCCGCGACGATCTCGGATGCCGAGGCCGAGCCGCCGTTCACCAGTATGACGACCGGAACGTCCTTGGCGGCCGCCGGAAGCTTGCGCAGCACGTCCTGCCCTTCGCCGCGCATGTAGTCGTCCGCCGTGGCGTGGAACTTCTTCTTCGCGTCGTCGGTTCGCCCGTCGGTCGAAACGACGAGAGCGTTCGCCGGCAGGAACGCAGAGGAGATCGCGACCGCGCCGTAGAGCAGCCCGCCGGGATCGTTACGCAGGTCGAGCACCAGGCCCTTCATCGGGCCCTGCCGGAACAGCCCGTCGAGGTGGCGCACCATGTGCTCGGTGGTCGCCTCCTGGAACTGCGACACCCGCACCCAGCCATAGCCGGGTTCGATCATCTTCGACTTGACGCTCTGCACTTTGATGACCGCGCGAGTGAGCGTCACCACGAGCGGCGCCACTTCGCCTTTGCGGGAAATGGTCAGCGTGATCTGGGTGTTCGGCTTGCCGCGCATGCGCTTTACCGCATCGTTCAGCGTCATACCCTTCACCGGAGTCTCGTCGAGCTTGATGATCAGGTCGCCGGGCTTGACGCCGGCGCGGAATGCCGGGGTGTCCTCGATCGGGGAGATGACCTTGACGAAACCGTCCTCCATGCTGACCTCGATGCCCAAGCCGCCGAACTGGCCCTGGGTGCCGACCTGCAGCTCGCGGAAAGCTTCCGCGTCAAGATACGCCGAGTGCGGATCGAGGCCGGTCAGCATGCCATTGATGGCTTCGGTGATCAGCTTCTTGTCTTCGACCAGCTCGACGTAGTTCTGCTTGATCGCGCCAAACACCTCGGTGAAGGCGCGCAGCTCCTCTACCGGCAGCGGCGTACGCGCCGAGCGCTCGGCGATGGCCTGGATGTTGAGGCTGACCAGAATGCCGGCGATTACGCCGACAATGATCAGGCCGGCACTGCGAAGCTTGCCACGCATAACTTGTCCTTACGCAGCGAATCGCCGCTCTTGGATCACTTTAATCTGACCCAGCGAAGCGGGTCGAAAGCCTTACCTAGGTGCCGCAATTCAAAGTATAAACCCGTTTGTTCGTTGCCACCGCTCGCGCCTACCGTCGCGAGCGACTCGCCAAGCCCGACGGCATCGCCAACTTGCTTCAGAAGTGAGTCATTGTTGGCATAAATCGACAAATAGGCCTCGCCGTGATCGACGATCAGCAGGTTTCCGAAGCCCCGCATCCAGTCGGCAAACACCACCTGTCCGGCGGCGACCGAGCGCACTGGTTCGCCTTCCGGCGCCCGGATGAAGACCCCTTTCGCCTCCATGCCGCTCGCTCCCCTTGGAGCACCGAAGCGCCCGGTTAGTTCGCCGCGCACCGGGAGCCGCAGCGTGCCTCGCAGGCTCGAAAACGGTCCGCTTGGCGCCCCCGCCTCCGGAATCTTCTCGACGCGCGTGAAGCCGGCGCCGGGTTTTGCAGCGAGCACGCGACTGATCTCCTCCACGATCCGCGCCAGGCGTGCTTCGTCGGCGCGCAGCACCTTGATCTCACGGCGGCTCTTGCGGATCTCGCCCGCCAGGCGCTCGAGCAAGCGCCGCCGCTCGCGGCGCTCCTTGAGAATTTTTTCACGATCGGCGCGCTGCGCAGCCTCGACCTCGGTCAATCGCCTCGCACGCTCGTGTGCCGCATCGCGCAGCCGCGAAAGCTCGGCAAGTCCTGCGCGGTAGGTCTCGACCAGCTCGGCGGCTGCGCGCGAGACATAGGTCAAGTAGTGAAGCTTGCGCGCCACTTCGGCAGGGTCGGCGCCCGACAGTGCGAGACGCAGCGCGTCTGGTGCACCGCCCGCCTGCCGAGCGGCGAGCACGCGCCCGAGCGCATCTTCCTGTACCACGAGCGAGCGCTCGAGATCGCGGCGCTGCACGTCGAGCTGCTTCACCTCGGTGCGTAGCGCCGCTCCTTCGGCGTCCGAGGCGGCGAGCGCGCGGTTTGCGTCGGAGATGGCGCGCTCGGAGTCGCGCAGCGCGTCGCGCGCCTCGCGCCGGGACGCCTCCTTGTCCTCGAGCTCGGATTTCAGCGCATCGATGCGCACGCGCAGTTCCGCGAGATCGTGCTCGCGCGCGGCGTTGCGCGCCTCGTCGCGGGCGGCGCCATGGAGCGCCGCGCCGGCGAGCAGCGCGAAGAGCAGAGCGGCGAATTGTGCGCGCTTCAGGCCTTGGCCTTGCCTTGTGCCGATACCGCGCCGACGCGACGCGCAATCTCTTGCGCGTCGCCGAGATAGTAGTGCCGCTGTGGTTTGAGCGCCGCATCGAGCTCATAGACGAGCGGTACGCCGGTGGGTATGTTCAGGCCGACGATTTCATCGTCGGGAATGCCGTCCAGATACTTCACCAGCGCGCGAAGCGAATTGCCGTGCGCCGCGATCAGAACGCGGCGCCCCGCGCGGATCGCCGGCACGATGGTCTCGTTCCAGAACGGAATGACGCGCGCGACGGTGTCCTTGAGGCATTCGCCAAGCGGGACCTGAGCTTTGGCGAGTCCTGCATAGCGCGCATCGGCGGCGGGGTTGCGCGCGTCGTCAGCCTCGAGCGAGGGCGGCCGCGTATCAAAGCTGCGGCGCCAGACGAGCACCTGCTGCTCGCCGTACTTCGCGGCTGTCTCGGCCTTATTGAGTCCCTGCAGCGCGCCGTAGTGCCGCTCGTTCAGCCGCCAGCTGTTTTCGATCGGAATCCACATCAGGTCCATCTCGTCGAGCACGATCCACAGGGTGCGGATGGCGCGCTTGAGCACCGAGGTGAACGCCAGATCGAAGGTGAACCCGTCGGCCCTGAGCCGGTCGCCGGCGCCGCGTGCCTCCTCGATGCCGCGCTCGGAAAGGTCGACGTCCGTCCAGCCGGTGAACCGGTTCTCGCGGTTCCAGTCCGATTCGCCGTGGCGCAGGAGCACGAGCTTGTGGGCGGGAGCTTGCATGGCGAGACTTGGGTGAGGCCGGTATTCTATAATAGCGGGCCGTTTAACTGGGTCCGCTGCACATGAAGCGCGACATCTTCGAGCTCATCGACAAGCAGGAGCACATCGAGCAGGCCGCGCGCGCCTTGAAGGCCATGTCGCATCCGTTGCGCCTCAAGATCCCGTGCGTGATCGGCAGCGGCGAAGTCAGTGTGCAGGACATCGTCGAGACGGTCGGCACCTCGCAGTCGAACATTTCCCAGCACCTCGCGATCCTGCGCGACAAGAACGTGCTGCGCGCGCGCAAGGATGCGAACCGGGACTACTACCGGGTCAGCGACGAGCGCACGCTTCAGTTGATCGGCATGATGCGTGAAGTCTTCTGCGGCGAACCCCGCGCCTGAGCGCGGCGGCCGACTGCGCCCACCGTCATGGACTTCGTCAAGAGCAACATTTTGCTCATCGCGATCGCCCTCATCTCGGGAACGATGTTGCTATGGCCGCTGGTACGCCGCAGCGCCGGCGGTCCGTGGGTCAACACGGTTCAGCTCACGCAGCTGATCAACCGCGAGAACGCAATCGTGATCGACGTGCGTGACGCCGCCGAGTACGCCAAGGGGCATATCGTCGGCGCGAGGAACGTGCCGTTGGCGCAATTCGAAAAACGCTTCGGTGAGTTGGAGAAGCTGCGCAGCAAGCCGCTGGTGATGCATTGCGATACGGGCAACCGCTCATCGAAGGCGCTCGACATCCTGAGGAAGAACGGCTTTGAGAAGCTATACAACCTCTCTGGAGGATACGCGGCCTGGCTAAATGCCGGCTTGCCGGCGGAGAAGTGAGTTGGTCGCGGTCCTGATGTACAGCACTGGGTCGTGCCCCTTCTGCCAGTCGGCCGAACGCCTGCTGCGCCACAAGGAAGTGCGTGATCTGGAGATCGTGCGCGTCGACCTGGCGCCGGCAAGGCGCCAGGAGATGATGCAGAAAAGCGGCCGGCGCAAGGTGCCTCAGATCTGGATTGGGTCGCGTCATGTCGGTGGATGCGACGATCTCTACGACCTGGAGCGCGCGGGAGAACTCGACGCGCTACTGAAGTGATTCGCGCAGCGCTGCGGACGCGGCGGCGCCAGCGACACAGCTTTCGGAATACGCCGCACCGAGAATGGGAGTTCCTGCGACGATGAGCGACGAAAATCAAGCCACGTTCCAGATCGAGAAGATCTACGTCAAGGATCTGTCACTCGAGATTCCAAGCGCGCCACAGGTATTCGTGCACCCGGAGCAGCCACAGCTCGAAGTGCAGATCAACAGCGAGGCGGCGCAGTTCGCCGAAGGGCTGTTCGAGGTCGTCGTCCGCATTACCGTTACGGCGCGCGCAGGCGAGAAGACGGTCTTCCTCGCCGAGGCGACGCAGGCCGGCATTTTTTCGGTGAAGGGCGTGCCGCGGGAGGATCTCGACCCGCTGCTCGGCATCGCGTGCCCGACGATCATCTACCCGTACGCGCGCGAAACGATTTCGGATCTGGTGACACGCGGCGGCTTCCCGCCGGTGCTGCTCGCGCCGGTGTCGTTCGAGGCGATCTATGCACAGCGCGAGACGCAGAAAGGCGGCACCGGGCCGCGCATCGAAATCGCTGGTTGAACTCCCCTTCCTTCAGCGACATGCGGAGAGCGTCATGCGAACGATCCTTGCAGTGGGCTTGACCAGTGCGGCGCTCGCGGTGCACGCCGCGGAGTACCGATCGGTCATCGAAAACGCTGCAGTGCTCTACGACGCACCATCGAGGGCTGCGGTACCTCTGTACGTCGTATCGCGGCAGTACCCTCTCGAGGTGATCGTCAATCTCGAGCATTGGGTGAAGGTGCGCGATCACACCGGCTCGCTGTCCTGGATCGAACGGCGTCTGGTATCCGAGCAGCGCACGGTGGTCGTGACCGCGCCCTCGGCGGAGGTGCGAGTGCGCCCCGAGGACGCTGCGCCGATATCGTTCGTCGTGGTGCAAAACGTCGCTCTCGAGCTCGTGGAGGTCGCGCCAGGTGGCTGGCTGCGAGTGCGTCATACCGACGGCTCGAGCGGATTCCTGCGCGCCTCGCTAGTGTGGGGCGGCTGAAACATATTCCGCAATGAGCCGCGTGGCGGTGCTAGGCGCCGGCGCGTGGGGCACGGCGATCGCCTGTGCGCTGGCGCCGCGCCACGCCGTCACGCTCTGGGCGCGCGACGCGGCGCAGGCCGGGGCGATCGCCGGCGCGCGCCGCAACCAACGCTACCTTCCCGAGATCGTGCTTCCCGAAACGCTTGGAGTGGGCGCGGATCTCGGCGCTGCGCTCGAGGACGCGGCACTGGCCTTGGCGGCAATCCCGGTTGCGGGTTTACGCGAGCTGCTTGGCCGCCTTCGAGCGCACCAGGTCGCGCCACCGCTCTTATTACTGTGCAAGGGATTTGAGCAGCGCTCCGGCCTGCTGCCGCACGAAATCGTCGCACAGGTGCTCGGGTCGGACCAGCGCTGCGGCACGCTCTCGGGCCCCTCGTTTGCGCTCGAAGTAGCGCAGGGGCTGCCCTGCGCACTGACCCTCGCTTCGCGCGACGCCGTGTTCGCGCGCGATGCCGCGTCGCTGCTGCACGGAGGCCGGGTGCGCGTCTACCATAGCGCCGACCTGGTCGGCGTCGAGATCGGGGGCGCGGTCAAGAACGTCATGGCGATCGCGGTCGGCATCTCCGACGGCCTGGGACTCGGCCAGAACGCGCGCGCGGCGCTGATCACGCGCGGGCTGGCCGAGATTACCCGCCTGGGCGTAAAGCTCGGCGGCGCGGCGCAGACCTTTATGGGTCTGGCCGGCGCGGGGGACCTGATCCTCACGGCCACGGGGGATCTTTCGCGCAACCGCCGCGTCGGCTTCGAGCTGGCGCGCGGGCGCGGGCTGGAGGAGATTCTCGCCGGCCTCGGACACGTCGCCGAAGGCGTGCGCTCCACCGCGGAGGTGGTACGCAAGGCGGCGACGCGAGGCGTCGAGATGCCGGTGACTGACGCTGTGCACGCGGTGCTCGAGGGGCGTCTCAGGCCCAGGGAAGCAGTGGAACTGCTCCTGTCACGCGACCCGAAGTCGGAATAGGCGGCCCCGTTTCGAGGGCGCTTACTGGGCGCCTTCGAATCCGAGTTGTCGCCAGGCTTCGAAGACCATCACCGCGACCGCATTCGAGAGATTAAGACTGCGGTTGCCCGGCCGCATCGGCAGGCGCAGGCGCCGCTCCGGCGCGAACTGCGCGAGCAGCGCCTCGGGAAGGCCGCGCGTTTCGGGACCGAACACAAATGCATCGCCGTGCTCGATACGAGCGCCGGTGTAGCAAAGCGTGCCGCGTGTAGTAATCGCAAACAGGCGCTGGTTCGCGAGCGCGGCGCGGCAGCTGTTCCAGTCGGAGTGCACACGCACCGTCGCGAGCTCGTGATAATCCAGGCCGGCGCGTCGCAATTGCCGGTTTTCCATTTGAAAGCCGAGCGGCTCGACCAGATGCAGCCGTGCGCCGGTGTTGGCCGCCAGCCGAATCACGTTGCCGGCGTTTGGGGGAATCTCCGGTGTCACCAGCACGATGTCGAACATGGGACTCAACCGGCGGCGCCGTCTTGCGGCGGAAAGGTGCGCGCGACGACCCAGTTGAGCACGCGCGAAGCGCCGGCGCGCTTGAGCGTTCGGGCCAACTCCTCGAGCGTTGCGCCGGTCGTCATCACATCGTCGACCACCGCCACCGTCTCGCCGGCGAGCGGCCGAACACACTCGAACGCCCCGCGGACGTTAGCGGCGCGCTCCGCCCAGGGCAGCGCGCTCTGCGCGGCGGTGTCGCGACGGCGCACTGCCAGACGCGGCTCGAGTCGAACGCCCGCGAAGCGCGCGATCTCGCGCGCAATTTCGAGCGCCTGGTTGTAGCCGCGCTCGCGCAACCGCGCGGCCGAGAGTGGCACGGCGGTGAGTAGGTCGGCGCGCTCGCCGCCGGCGATGCGCTCCGCGAGCAACCGGCCAAGCAGCGCGGCAAGCGTGATTTCGCCACGGAACTTGAGCGCGTGTACCAGTACGTCAGTCGGGAAGCTGTACTGGAGTGCGGCCCATGTGGCGTCGAAGTGCGGCGCGGCGGCGAGGCAGCGCCCACACAGGGCGCCGTTCGGCGAGGCAAGCGCGCAGCGCGGGCAGGATTGCTGCCGCAGCCGCGGCAGATCGGCATCGCAGGCTGGGCACAGCAGCCCCTCTTCGCGTGCGCCGCGTACCGCGCCCCGGCACAGGAAGCAGCTGCCCCCGAATACGGCGTTGGTCAGGCGTCTTGCGGTGCGTGCGAGCATCAGCATTGGTGGGCGATTATGCCGCGCGCCTTGACTCGCCAGCGAGGCGACCGCGAGAATCGTTGCGCCCAGGGTAGCGGCCGCGGCATGTGGCCCGAGCCTGGCGTAAATCGCCGCTTCGGCGCGTACAACGATCGGGGACCAGGCATGCAAAAGTGGACCGTCGCGGGGCTGGCTGCGGCGCTCGCCGCGGGCAGGACATCGAGTCGCGAACTCACCGAGCAGGCCCTCGCGCGAATCGCGAACAGAAAGGGTGAGGGCGAACGCGCTTTTCTCAAAGTGTACGTGGAGACAGCGCGTGCCGAAGCGGATCACGCGGACCGCTTGCGGCGCGCGGGCATCGTGCGCTCGCCGGTGGATGGCTTGCCGGTATCGGTCAAGGACCTTTTCGATGTGGGTGGCGACGTTACGCGTGCCGGATCGAAGCTGCTGCACGACGCGCCCGCAGCAAAAGCGGACGCACCGGCCGTGGCGCGTTTGCGCGCCGCCGGCGCGGTCATCGTGGGGCGCACCAATATGGTTGAGTTCGCCTTCGGCACCACGGGTCTGAATCCACATTACGGTACCCCGCGCAATCCGTGGGACCGCAAGACCGGGCGCGTGCCCGGCGGCTCCTCATCGGGCGCCGCGGTGGCACAGGCCGACGGCATGTGCGCGATGGCGCTCGGCAGTGACACGCGCGGCTCGATTCGCCAGCCCGCGGCGCTGTGCGGCGTGACCGGGTTCAAGCCGACGGCGCGCCGTGTGCCGCGCGCGGGCGCTTTCCCGCTCAGCACCACGCTCGATTCGGTCGGACCGCTCGCCAACTCGGTCGACTGCTGCGCCGCGTACGACGCCGTGCTCGCCGGCGAGCCGCCGGCACCTATGCCCGAGCGTGCGGTCCGCGGCATTCGGCTGCTGCTGCCGCGCTCAGGCCTGCTCGAGGACCTCGACCCGGCGGTGGGCAGGAGTTTCGAGGTCGCGCTCAAGAAGCTTTCGGCCGCCGGCGCCTCGATCAGTGAGCTTCCGGTGGCCGCGTTCGACCGGCAGGCCGAGTACTTCAGGAACGGCGGCTTCGCGGGCGCCGAGGCTTACGCCATCCACCGGCGCTGGGCAGACCGGCTGGGGGAGTACGACCCGCGCGTCGCAAAGCGCGTGTTGCTCGGGAAGGAGATCGGTGCCGCGGACTATGTCGACCTGGGACTGTTGCGCAGCGCCTACATGCGAGAGCTCGAGGCGCTCCTCGCACCCTTTGATGCTTTTCTCATGCCGACCACACCGTGCGTCGCGCCGACCATCGCCGAAGTCGATCGCAGCGACGAGGACTACTTCCGCTGGAACATGCGCATCCTGCGCAACGTGGGCGTGGTGAATTTCCTGGACGGTTGCGCGGCAACGCTGCCTTGCCACGAGCCCGGTTCTGCGCCGGTCGGCCTGTCCGTGTGCGGTGTCGCCGGGAGCGACCGCGGCGTACTCGCGGTTGCTGCGGCGATCGAGCGCGCGCTCGACCGTGGCTGAAAGTGGGCTGGCGATCGACCGGCGCGCCGCGCGCCGGCGCTTCGAGCGCGCGGCACGGACCTATTCCGGCGCCTCGCGCCTGGAGGCGGAGGTCGGTGCGCGCATGCTGCAGCGACTGGACTACGTCAAGCTCGCGCCAACGCGCATTCTCGACGCCGGATCGGGTCCGGCGCGCGAGGCGCACGCGCTCTGCGCGCGCTATCCCGGCGCAAGGCTGATCGCACTCGACTTTTCGCAAGCAATGCTGCGTCAGGCGCTGGCGGGACGCGGGCTGCTGTCTCGCCTGTTCGGCCATCGATCGCCGAGCCCGGTGTGCGCCGGACTCGAGGCCTTGCCGATTGTCGAAGATTCGGTCGGTCTGGTCTGGTCAAACATGGTGCTGCACTGGCTTGGCGAGCCGCTCGCCGCCCTGAAGGAGTTTCATCGCGTCCTGCAAACCGAAGGTCTGCTCATGTTCAGCACGCTCGGGCCCGACACGTTGAAGGAGCTACGCGCGGCGGCGGTTGGGGCCCGCGTGCACCGATTCATGGATATGCACGACCTCGGCGACCTGCTGGTCGCGGCCGGATTTTCGGCCCCGGTGATGGACATGGAGATCGTCACCCTGACCTATAAAGACGCCGATGCGTTCCTCGCCGATCTGCGCGCGAGCGGGCAGTCTTCGGCGCTTGCCTCGCGCCCGAGAGGGCTTGCGGGGCGGGCGTTTCGCGAGCAATTGCGCCGCGGGCTGGCGACGCGGATGCGCGATGCGCGGCTGCCGGCGACCTACGAAGTGGTCTATGGCCATGCCTGGAAGGCGGCGGCGCGCACTCGCGGCGGCAAGACGATGGTGCGCTTCGATCTTGCCGGCCATAAGAAAAATTGAGGCCGGCAGCAGCGCAAACCTGTGGATTTTCCTCGCCTTTTTCGATTGAGAAGGCGGCGCGCTTATGGTACCTTGGCCGGGTTTTTTTTCCCGGCCCTTGAGGCGCGGAATGCAAAGGGTGCAGGGATTCCGGTCAGCGCGAGTAATTCCTTGAGCATGGTAATCACCGATATCCCGCGGCGCGAGCTCGCGTTCGAGGCGAAAGCGGCGCAATGGGCGGCGCTCGTACTCGGCGCAGGAATGCCCGGACTGGCCGCGGCGCTCGAGCGGACCCTTCAGCCGGCGGTGTCGAGCTTTGCGCACGACTTCCACGGACTGCACGAGTACGTCATGCTGTTCGCGACGGTGCTTTTCGTCGGCGTATTCGGTTTCATGTTCTATTCAGTAGTTGCGCACCGCAATTCGAAACGCTACAAGGCCAAGCAGTTCCACGAGAACACGACCGTGGAGATCATCTGGACGGTGTTCCCGGCGATGATGCTGGTCGTCATCGCGTGGCCCGCGGCCAAGACGGTGGTCGCGCAGAAGAACACATCGAACCCCGAGGTCACCATCAAGGTCACCGGCTACCAAAGGAACCGGGGCTACGACCACATCGAGGGCAAAGGCGAGGGCATCAGCTTCATCTCGAGCACCACTACGCTGCGCGAGCAGATCGAAGGACGGGCGGCCAAGGGGCGGAACTATCTGCTCGAAGTAGACGAACCGGTCATCGCGCCGCTCGGCAAGAAGGTGCGCGTGGTAACGACGGCGGCCGACGTGGTCCAATCCCCGCGGATTCCGACCTTCGGCAAGCAACTCTCGGATGCGGAGCCCGCCTCGGCCATCACTTACACGCGTAACTCCTGGGGTAACGAGACGGACGAGGCGGTCCAGCCGGCCAAGGTCAGGGCGCTACGCCAGTAACCCCGGACGCAGGAATACCGGAATCAGGACATCAGGAGACATTCGATGAGCGCAGTCCTCGACCACCACGACCACGCCTCTGTCTCAGGTAATCCGTGTCTGGCCAAACTCAGTTCTCATGAAGGCATGAATTTGATATCGTTGTTGCTGGTGTACGCTGCGTGCAGTGCTTCACCCGTGCGTTTCTTTGACCCGGCGGCCCGGGACGCATCGATGCTAACGCAGCTTGCCTCTTATTCCGCCAGTAAAGCTGCACCTGGGAATTGGATCCGCGTATGACTATGGCAATTGTATTAATTGTACTGATCGTCGGCTCGGTCCTGTTTCACTTCCTGAGCCCGTGGTATTTCACTCCGATCGCCTCCAACTGGGGAGCGATGGACGACACGATCAGCCTCACGTTCTGGGTCACGGGGTTTGTCTTTGTCGCCGTCAATGTGTTCATGGTCTATTGCCTGATCCGCTACCGTCAGCGCAAGGGGAGCGGGGCGGACTACGAACCCGAGAACAAGAAGCTGGAGGCGTGGCTGGTCGGATTGAGCTCGTTGGGCATCGTCGCCATGTTGGCCCCCGGCTTGTTCGTATGGGCGAACTTCGTCGATGTGCCGAAAGACGCTGCGGCGTTCGAGGCCGTGGGGCAGCAGTGGCACTGGAGCTATCGCTTCCCCGGAAAGGACGGCAAGCTTGGCACCGTCGATTCCCGGTTTGTCAGCGACACCAACCCGTTTGGCATGAATCCCGACGATCCCGACGGACGGGACGACGTCTTGATATCGAGCCCCGAAGTGCATCTGCCTCTAGACAAGCCGGTCAAGGTACTGCTCCGCGCTAAAGACGTGCTGCACAACTTCGCTGTCCCACAGTTCCGGGCAAAGATGGATCTGGTGCCAGGCCTGGTCTCCCACATCTGGCTCACCCCTACCCGGACCGGGACTTTCGATCTCCTGTGCAACGAATTGTGTGGCGTCGGGCATTTCGTCATGCGTGGCAAAGTCGTCGTCGAGGAGGAACGCGATTTTCAGGTGTGGCTAAGCAGCCATCCGACGTACGCGCAAACCTCGGCGCAAGCGGTCGGCGATGCCGCGGCAGGCAAGACGCTTTATGCGGTGTGTGCTGGCTGTCATGGCGTGCAGGGGGAGGGTAATCCCGCGCTCCATGCGCCTAAATTGAGTGGCCAAAGCGATTGGTACCTGAAACGGCAACTTAAAAACTACAAGCTAGGTGCCCGTGGCACACACGAGAAGGACGTGTTCGGCAAGATGATGGCGCCCATGGCGGCGACGTTGGGTGATGACGCGGCCATCAATAACGTCATCGCCTTTATCAAGACACTGCCGGATACACCGGCGTCGGCGACCGTGGCGGGAGCTGCGAACAGGGGTCAAAAGTACTATGTGACCTGCGGAGCATGTCACGGCACTGTCGGGCAGGGCATCCAGGCAATGAATGCCCCGGGGCTGAAAGGCATGAGCGACTGGTATCTGGTCACCCAGCTGAAAAATTTCAAACAGGGTATTCGCGGCGCCCATCCTAAAGACTTGTATGGTCCGCAGATGGCATCGATGACCGGCATGCTGGTCGATGACCAGGCGATCAATGACCTCGTTGCTTACATCAATACCATGCGCTGAGCGGCGCGCCCGAATGCCATGCCGTTCATGCGCCGTACTATTATTATTATAATGATGCGGTTTAGGCGAACACCGCACTGTGAAGAATTAGCGAGCAGGAGATTTCAATGAGTTACGTCGCGCACGACGCAAGCACGTTTGTCCCACCCGCCGAAGTCGAAGAGGTCGAGCTCTACCATCCGAAAACGTTCGTTGGGAAGTACGTCTGGAGCCAGGACGCCAAAATCATCGCCGTCCAGTACGCGATCACCGCGATCGGGATCGGGTTGGTGGCGCTGGTGTTGTCGTGGTTGATGCGGCTGCAGCTCGGGTTCCCGAACACTTTCTCCTTTATCGACCCGAGCAACTACCTTCAGTTTGTCAGCATGCACGGCATGATCATGGTCATCTACCTGCTCACGGCGTTGTTCCTGGGGGGATTTGGCAACTACCTCATCCCCCTGATGGTCGGCGCCCGCGACATGGTTTTCCCCTATGTCAACATGGTGAGTTACTGGGTCTATCTATTTGCCGTGCTGCTGCTGACGGCGAGTTTCTTCGTTCCGGGCGGGCCCACCGGGGCCGGCTGGACGCTGTATCCGCCCCAAGCCATTCTCTCGGGCACGCCCGGGGCGACCTGGGGAATAATTCTGATGCTCGTTTCCCTGGCATTCTTCATCATCGGATTCACCATGGGCGGCTTGAATTATGTGGTGACGGTGCTGCAGGCGCGCACGCGAGGGATGACGATGATGCGAATGCCCCTGACGGTATGGGGAATTTTCATGGCCACGGTGCTGGCGCTGTTGGCCTTTCCCGCCTTGTTCGTCAGCGCCATCATGATGCTGTTGGACCTGATCCTGGGCACGAGTTTCTTCATGCCCGCCATCATCTCGATGGGGCAACAGCTCGACCACAGCGGCGGCAGTCCGGTGTTGTTTCAACACCTGTTCTGGTTCTTTGGCCATCCCGAGGTCTACATTGTCGCCCTGCCGGCCTTCGGCATTGTCTCCGACCTGATCAGTGTCCATGCGAGAAAGAATATATTCGGCTACCGGATGATGGTGTGGGCGATCGTGGTCATCGGCGTCCTGAGCTTTGTGGTTTGGGCGCACCATATGTACGTGAGCGGCATGAACCCGTACTTCGGTTTCTTTTTCGCCACTACCACGTTGATCATTGCGATCCCCACGGCGCTCAAGGTCTACAACTGGGTCCTGACGCTGTGGCGCGGCAACATCCAATTCACCGTTCCCATGCTGTTTGCCATCGGCTTCATCTTCACCTTTATCAACGGCGGGTTGACGGGCCTGTTCCTCGGTAACCCGACCGTGAGCGTGCCGCTTTCGGACACCATGTTCGTGGTTGCCCACTTCCATATGGTGATGGCCATTGCGCCCATCCTTGTAGTATTCGGCGCGATCTACCACTGGTACCCCAAGATCACCGGGCGGATGCTGAACGATACGTTGGGCAAATTTCACTTCTGGATCACCTTCGTCGGGAGCTACGGCATCTATTACCCCATGCATTACCTGGGCTTTCTGGGCGTGCCGCGCCGCTACTACGCGATCGAAGGTACGGATTTCATTCCCGCATCGGCGCATTCATTGAACGCCGGTATCACCATCGCGGCGTTGATCGTGGGCGCCGTCCAAGTGGTGTTTTTGTACAACCTGGTCTGGAGCTATTTCAAAGGCAAGCCATCGGGTGGCAACCCCTGGAACGCCACCACGCTGGAGTGGCAAACTCCCGACACCCCGCCGAAGCACGGCAACTTTGGCCCGACGCTGCCGCTGGTCTACCGCTGGGCTTACGATTACAGCGTGCCGGGTGCCGAGCAGGACTTCATACCGCAGAACGTCCCGCCGCGAGAGGTCACCCGTAGCAGAAGTAAGTCGTAGCCGGTCGGGAATCCAACGCCATGAGTGTGTTCCATGAATTGATGGTCAAGCCTTGGGTGGCGACCGAGGCTGCGGTCGAGAACGTTCGCGATCGAGACGAAGCCTATCGGGCTGCGAAAAGACTCGCTCTGAGGGTATTTCTTGTCGTGGTCGCGGTCCTGTTCTTCCTTTTGGTGACCGCCTATGGCACCCGGATGGCGTACGAGGACTGGCGTCCCGCGCCACAAGTAAACCTGTTATGGGCAAACACGTTTGTGCTGGTACTGAGCAGTGTCGCCCTGCAATGGGCGCAGCACTCGGTGCGTCGTCGGCAGATGGACGCCATGCGAGTCGGCCTGCTTGCGGCCGGCGCATTCACCTTTGTTTTTCTATTCGGGCAGCTGCTGGCTTGGCGGCAACTGAGCACGATGGCTTATTTTGAAGTAACGAACCCCGCGATCGCGTTTTTTTACCTCATCACTGGATTGCATGGACTGCACCTGTTGGGCGGTTTGGTGGCCTGGGGCAAGACCATCGCCCGAGCGTGGGGCGATTTCGACGTGGCGAAGGTGAGGCAGAGCGTCGAACTATGTACGGTCTACTGGCACTTCCTGCTTCTGGTCTGGTTGGTTCTTTTTGGTCTGCTATTTACAGGAAACAATCTGGACCTCTTATTGAAGCTCTGTGGAATCAGGTAAACGGGACCAAAGCACATGACACCGCAGGCTACGCCGACAAATACCGCACAGTCCCTCCCGCTGCCTGAAGGCTTGCCAGGCATCGTCGCCGACTGGTCCTCGGATCAGCGGGCGTTCAAGAACGTCCCCTGGGGCAAGGCCATGATGTGGATCTTCCTCCTGAGCGACACCTTCATCTTCAGCTCTTTTTTGATCTCGTACATGACGGTGCGAATGTCCACCACCGTGCCTTGGCCCAACGTTAGCGAGGTGTTCGCGTTGACGCTGTTCGGCGAGAAAATCCCGCTCATCCTGATCGCGATCATGACCTTCGTCCTGATCAGCAGCAGCGGGACGATGGCGATGGCGGTCAAGTTTGGTTATGAAAAAAATAGAAAGATGACCTTTATCTTGCTGCTGATCACTGCGGCACTAGGCGCCACGTTCGTCGGCATGCAGGCCTTCGAGTGGACCAAGCTGATCGTGGAAGAGGGAATACGTCCCTGGGGCAATCCCTTGGGCGCGGCCCAGTTTGGCTCGACCTTTTTCATGATTACGGGCTTTCATGGCACGCACGTTTCGATCGGCGTGATCTTCCTGATCATCGTGGCGATAAAAGTAATACGGGGAGACTTGGATCACCAGAGGCCAGGCTTCCTCACCGGCCGGAAGGGAAACTACGAAATGGTCGAAACCATGGGCCTGTACTGGCACTTCGTCGATTTGGTGTGGGTATTCATCTTCGCAGTCTTTTATCTCTGGTAAGGCAAATCATGGCACACGCGGAAGTGCAACAGCATGGCGCGGCAGGGGAACAGCATGCGCACGTGGAAGGGCAACAGCATCCGATCGGTATCTATCTCAAGATCTGGGGCTTGCTCTTCGTTCTGAGCGCCTTGTCTTATTGTGTCGACTACTTCCACTTCCAGGGGTACCTGAGGTGGTTTCTGATCATCGTGTTCATGTTGCTGAAGGCAGGGCTGATCGTCGCCGTCTTCATGCACATGATGTGGGAACGGCTCGCCCTGATGTATGCCATTTTGGTCCCAACGATGTTGTTGATGGTCCTTCTGGGCATCGGGGCGCTTGAAGCGGACTACACCTTCTTTACGCGGGGCGTCTTTTTCGTGAAGGGATTGTTGTAGCGTTCCCTGATTGACTTGCGGCGCACTCATCTACTGTCGGACCCCGTTCCTTTCTACAAGAATTACCAATGGCCCAAAAGCGCTTCGTAACAAACGTTTCGATCATTCTTGGGATCAGTGCAGCGCTGATGCTGTTTTTCTACATTCTGGTGTCCCATCACCGCGACGTTCCCGACCGGGTCCGGATAGATCGCACCGCGCTGCTCTCCACCGCTTCGAGTGTGGCGGAGCGGATCAAACCCGTCGGGCAGGTCGTCGTCGCTTCGGCGGAAACTCAGCCGGAGCCGGTAAAAAACGCGGTGACCACGCCGCCGCCCAAGCGCGACGGACAGCAGGTCTACCAAGCGAGTTGCGTCGCCTGCCACGGTGCCGGTATTGCCGGCGCGCCGAAGGTGGAGGATAAGGGCCAGTGGGCCACGCGCATCGCCAAGGGCCTCGACACTCTCTACGCCAGCGCCGTTAATGGGGTACAGGGGAGCGCGGGAGTGATGCCGGCCAGGGGCGGGAATCCAGCGCTGAGCAACGCCGAAGTCAGGGCCGCCGTCGACTACATGGTAGCGCAGTCGAAATAAGCGCCAGTACCAGTAAGACTCGAGACGTTTCGCTCATTGCGAGACGGGATTCCCTGCCTCGCGATTCACGCCGCCGGTCGTAGCAGTTACCGCTAGTGCCGTTTGCCGGTTCTCATTTGCGGACCTCGAAGGCGACGGGTAACACCAGGCCGCCGCGGAATTCCAGGTTGATGACAACCGGGTCGCCGGCGCGCAGTGTCTGCTTCGGGTTCATCAGCATTAGATGATAACCGCCCGGTGCAAAGATCAAACCCGAGTTGGGTGCAAGCTCGATCTGCGACGGATGCACCATTCCCGCCATGCCGTCCTTAACGATAGTGCGGTGAATCATTACGCGCTCGAACCCGGGACTGCTTGCGGCCACAAGTACTTGTGACCGTGATGTGTTGTTTTGCAACGCCATGTATCCCGCCATCATGGTCATACCAGGCGGCGTTTCCCGGATCCAGGCATTGCCTACGGAAACGCCCGCCTCTCCACGCGCAGCGGAGACGAAGGCCAGCGCCGATATCAGGCAGACGAATACCGAATGTCGCCACCTCATGTCGCATTGCCTGCTTCGAGCTCCCGCACCACCTTGAAACGCCTGCTGATCGCCTCCGCATCATGGGGCGGCGTGAAAACGGCATGAAATCGGGCTCGCGGATCCAGCAGAAATACCGCCGTGCTGTGATAGACGGGATAGTTCTCCACACCCGGGGTGATCGCAACCTGATATGCGGCGCCTAGTTGACCGGCCAGGTTACCGATCTGCGCGTTGTCACCCGTCACGCCGAGAAAGCTCGTATCAAAATAGTCCACGTACTGCCTGAGCTTGCTGGCGGTATCGCGATTCGGATCTACTGAGATAAAGACGAATTGGATATTCTTGGCGCCGACCGTACTCTTGGCGATGTAGAGATGCGCGCGCGCCAGTACCGCCAGGGTTGTCGGACAGATGTCCGGGCAGTGGGTGAAGCCAAAAAAGAGAAATGACCATTTACCCTTCAAGCTTGCAAGGTCAAACACGCGATTCTTGTCATCGGTGAGCGCAAAGGCCGTCAGTGCCTTCGGGTCAGGAAACAATCTCATCACCCGATCCGGCAGCAGCATGGCACGCGAATCGTGTTCCCGATCTATATCAGCGAGCCACGCTGCGGCAAGGATCGCGGCCAGCGCGAGGGTTGTTACCATGATGCTAAATTTAAGGGATATGTTGTACATGACTGCGCAATGGGGAGATCCTGAGTGCGCGCGGCGATTACGTCGTGGCGCGGTCGAACTAACCGCTGGACCCCGAACATCACCAAAAGTTTCCTTCAGTGCCGGATCCGAGGTGTCAGTGGAACAAGTGCGGACCGGCTGATGCCGTTCCTGCTAGTTCCACATGCGGGAGGGATTTTAGCGCCTTCTCCAATACCGCCTCGTGCGGGGTGCTCGCGATGTTAAACTCGTTTGCCTTTTTCGAATTGCGCCCGCGCCCGGCCTGATCCGTGTTCACCCAAGACCTTTCTTCTGCCGGATTGACCCGCGGCTTTGCGGCACGCGCGCGCGCGTTCTACGCGCTGACCAAGCCGCGCGTCGTCTCGCTGATCGTGTTCACCGCCGTAATCGGCATGTTTCTCGCAACTCCGGGTATGGTGCCGCCGCAAGTCCTGCTTGCCGGGACGCTTGGCATCGCGCTGGTGGCTGGGGCTGCCGCAGCCGTCAACTGCCTGGTCGAACAGAAGATCGATGCGGCCATGCAGCGAACGCGCTGGCGCCCGCTGCCGCGCGGAGAATTGAGCAGCGCGCAAACCATTGCCTTTGCGGGCTTCGTCGGCGGTGCCGGCCTATGGCTGCTGCTTCAGTTCGTCAACGCGCTCACGATGTGGCTGACCCTCGCGACCTTCGTCGGCTATGCGGTGGTCTATACGGTGTTCCTTAAGCCGGCGACGCCGCAAAACATCGTAATCGGCGGCGCTTCGGGCGCGATGCCGCCCGTGCTCGGCTGGGCCGCGGTTACGGGTGAGGTCACCACCGAGGCGATGCTGCTGTTCCTGATCATCTTCGTCTGGACCCCGCCGCACTTCTGGTCGCTTGCACTCTACCGTACCGAGGACTACGCCAAAGCCGGGTTGCCGATGCTGCCGGTGACCCACGGCAAGGCGTATACCCAGTTGCAGGTGCTGCTCTATACCCTGATCCTGATTGGCGTCAGCCTGATGCCCTATGCGATCCGCATGAGCGGTGAGCTGTATCTTGCTGCGGCCTGCGTGCTTGGTGCATGGTTTCTGGTGCACGCCTTGCGCATCCGGTTCGCCTACAGCGACCAGGTGGCGCAGAAGGCGTTTCGTTTTTCTATTGTGTATCTTGCCGCGCTGTTCGCGGCGCTGCTCGTTGATCACTACCTGTTCGCTTAGAGCCGCGGCGCTCGCCGCGTTGCTCGCGCTTGTCGCCTGCGATGGCGCGCAGAAATTCAAGAGCACGGACATCAGCGGCGTAACGTACGGCAAGACGCTCGAGCTGACCGACCATACCGGTCGATTGCGGTCGCTGGCCGACTTTCGCGGCCGGGTCGTGGTGATGTTCTTCGGCTTCACGCACTGTCCGGACATCTGTCCGACCACGCTCGGCGAGATCAAGCTCGCGCTGCACAAGCTCGGACCCGACGCTGGTCGCGTCCAGGTGTTGTTCGTCACGCTCGACCCCGAGCGCGACACGAAGGAGGTGCTCGCCCGGTACGTGACCGCCTTCGACACGAACTTCCTTGGCCTTTACGGGGACTTGCCGGCGACGCAGCGCGCGGCGAAGGAATTCAAGGTGTTCTTCGAGAAGCGCGCCGGGTCGACACAGGGCGAGTACAGCGTCGATCACAGCGCGCAGTGCTACGTCATCGATGCGCAGGGGCGCCTGCGCCTGTTCGTACGGCACGACCGCATCCGCGAGGACCTCGCCGCGGACCTGCGCGTGCTGCTGAAGGAGCGGGGTTAGTTCGCGGCCGAGAGCGCCGTGCCCGGCGCGCCACCCATCGACTTGCGCATCTTCTCGAGCGCTTTCGCCTCGATCTGGCGGATGCGTTCGGCCGAGACGCCGAGCTCGCCGGCCAGATCGTGCAGCGTCGCGGCGTCTTCTTCCCGCAGCCAGCGCGCCTCGATGATGCGACGGCTGCGCTCATCGAGCCTCGCCAGTGCCGTTCTCAGGCCGTCGGCGCGAAGGCGCTCGGTTTCCTCGGCCTCGAGCAGCCTGGAAGGCTCGGCCTCGTGGTCTGCCGCAAGGTAATTAACCGGCGCATAGCTGTCCTCGTCGTCGTCCGTTTCGAACGCGATATCACGGCCGCTCAGCCGTGATTCCATCTCGGTGACTTCTTCGGGCTTGACCCTAAGCGCGGTCGCGATGCGGCGCACGTCGTCCACGCTGAGTGGTGCGAGGCCGCTGCGCATCGAGCGCAGGTTGAAGAACAGCTTGCGTTGCGCCTTGGTGGTGGCAACCTTGACCAGCCGCCAATTGCGCAGGATGAACTCGTGCATCTCGGCCTTGATCCAGTGAATCGCAAACGACACCAGGCGCACGCCGCGCGCCGGGTCGAAGCGCTTCACCGCCTTCATTAGGCCGATATTTCCTTCCTGGATCAGGTCCGCATGCGGCAGCCTGTATCCGAGATAGCCGCGGGCAATGGCGACCACCAGCCTGAGGTGCGACAGCACCAGCTGACGCGCCGCATCGAGGTCGTCGCTCTCACGGTAGCGCAGCGCAAGCGAGCGCTCCTCCTCCGCGCTTAGGACGGGAAAGCGGTTGATCGTCCGGATATAGGCCTCAAGACTCCCTGCCGCCATCGGCATGGGAACAGCCACCGGCAAAGCCATCGTCACTTGCATAGCCATGTCCTCCGTGAACGAAGTTTAGCACTCGCGGTGTTGGAGTGCTAAACCATTCATCGGGTTCCGTCGATCCTCTGTACTTCGTCCTTTATTTTGGCTCTATTTCACGTAAGTATTTGCTTACTGACATGAATGCGCCCAGCCAGCCGAGCAGCCCGGCGAAGAGCAAAACGGCGAGGGTCTGATCGGGCGAAAGGAAGGCGAACCGAAATTCGGAGCCATAGCTCTCGGCGAGGGCCCGAACCTCAACATTCAGTAGCGCGAGCCCGCCCCAGACAATTGCGATCGCCACCGTACCTCCCGCGAGGCCCTGCAGCAGGCCGAGGTAGAAGAACGGCCGACCGATGAAAGCGTCGGTCGCGCCGATCAGTTTGGACACCTCGATCTCGTCGCGTTGCGTGAGGATTTGCAGCCTGATCGTGTTGAACGTGATCGCGACCAGTCCGAATGCGAGCAGGGCGGCGAGCAGCAGCAACGCTGTCCGGCCGACGCCGGCAAGCGCGGCCAGGCGCCGTGCCCAGGCAGCATCAACCTGTACGTGTGCCACCGCCGGCAATGTGCGCAGATCCGCAGCGAGGGCGTCGAGCGCCTCGGCGCGCGTGTCCCGCGCCCGAATCACGAAGGCGTCTGGAAGGGGATTGCGACCAAGCGCGCCGACCACGCCGGCGAGACCGTCAGCTGTTTTGAGTTCGTTCAGCGCCTTCTCCTTTGGCACGAAGCGCAGCTGCGCGACTCTGGAATCGGCCCTGAGCCGCGCGCCCAGGGCGTCTGCGTCGACGCGCTTCACCTCGACGCTCAGGAACACTGAGAGCTGGGGGTCGAGCGCCAGCCCCCTAGCGAGCGCGCGCAGGCTCTCGAGGAGCGCGTAGCCCCCAGTGGGAAGCGACAGCGCCACGCCGATTACCAGAGCGCTCGCCAGCCCGGCCGACTTCTGTCCCGCAAGTTTGCCGAGCGCCGCAGCGATGGCCTGTCGGTGCTGCCGCAGCCAGCCGATCATCTCGGCGACCCCTCCCCGACAAGTCGTCCGTCGGCGAGATGCAGTAGGCGACGCCCGTAGCGCTCGACCAGCGCATCATCATGCGTGGCGATCAGAAGTGTGACGCCGACTTGATTGAATGCGACGAATATATCCAGAATCTCCGCGGCCGAATCGGCGTCCAGGTTCGCGGTCGGCTCGTCGGCGACCAGTGCCGCCGGCCGGTTGACGACTGCGCGCGCGATGGCGAGCCGTTGCTGCTCGCCACCCGAAAGCTGAATCGGGTTCGACCGTTCGCGCCTGAGTAGTCCCACCTTGTCGAGCGCGGCGCGCGCCCGGCGTGCCGCTTCGCGCCGCGGCTGTCCGGTGAATGACAGAGGCAGCATCACGTTGTCGAACACGCTGCGGTCGTAGAGCAGTTTTTGGTCCTGAAAGACCAGGCCGAGATTGCGCCGCAGGACGGGAATCGCCGAGCGCTTGAGCGCGCCGACGTTCTGCCCGTTGACGATCACGGATCCTGAGGTCGGGCGCTCGATCCCAGGAATAAGCTTGAGCAGGGTCGACTTGCCGGCACCCGAATGGCCGGTGAGGAACACGAGCGCGCCGGCTTCGATCGTAAAGGAAACCCTCTTCAGCGCCTCCTGCCCGCCGGGGTAGCGCTTTGAGACGCCCGAGAAACTAATCAACGAGCGCCTCGACGAAGTCGCGCGCGGAGAACGGTCGCAGGTCGTCTATTCCTTCGCCGATCCCGACGAAGCGCAGCGGCACCGGGCGTTGCCTCGCAATGGCCGCGATCGTACCTCCGCGGGCGGTGCCGTCGAGCTTGGTCAGCACGAGCCCGGTGAGCCCGATCGCGTCGTCGAAGGCCCTGACCTGCGCAAGGGCGTTCTGCCCGGTATTGGCGTCGAGCACGAGCAGCACCTCGTGCGGGGCTTCGGGCATCGCCTTGGCGATCACGCGCCTGACCTTCTTGATTTCGTCCATCAGGTGAAGCTGCGTCGGCAGACGCCCGGCGGTGTCCGCGAGCACCACGTCGATGCCTCGCGCGCGCGCGGCGCTTATTGCGTCGTAGATCACCGCGCCCGCGTCGCCCGATTGCTGCGCGATCACGGCGACACCGTTTCGCTCGCCCCACGCTACAAGCTGCTCGCGCGCGGCCGCGCGGAACGTATCTCCCGCTGCGAGCAGCACGCTGAGGCCTTGCGCCTGGAACCACTTCGCTAGCTTACCGATTGAAGTCGTCTTGCCCGAACCGTTTACGCCTGCCACCATGATCACGAAGGGCTTGGCGACGCTCGCATCGAGCGTGCGCTCGAGCGGTGCGACGAGCTCGAACAGCGTCTCCTTCAGTGTGGCCTTGAGCGCCTCGCCGTCGGCAACGCCGCCGGTGCGTGCCCGAGTGCGCAGTTCGCCCAGGATCCAGCGCGTTGCCTCGACGCCGCAATCAGCCGCGAGCAGCGCGGCCTCAAGCTCTTCGTACAGAGCTTCGTCGACACTGCGCCGCCCGAGAAGGTGGCCGAGGCCGCCGCCGAGCGCCTCGCGAGTGCGCGCGAGGCCGGCCCTCAGGCGGGCGGTCCAGGAGCTTTTGTCCGAGGGCAATTTCTTTGCCAGGCCGAGCACGGGGAACTGCGGCAGGAAAGCCGCTAAGATTGGCGCCCGATTCTATCAAACGGCTCTCGCGGTGCCCGACACGAAGCGTCGCTCACGCGGCCTGGCGCCCGGGCGCGTGCGCATCATTGGCGGCGCGTGGCGCAGCCGGCTGATCGCCGTGCCCGCGGTCGCGGCTCTGCGCCCCACGCCCGATCGCGTGCGCGAAACGCTGTTCAACTGGCTCGGGCAAGATTTGAGCGGACTCGCATGCCTGGACCTCTTCACGGGCAGCGGTGTTCTAGGCTTCGAGGCCGCCTCGCGCGGGGCGGCGCGCGTGGTGATGGTCGAGCAAGACCGCGCGGCGCTGGCGGCGCTGGAGCGCAGCCGGGCGGCGCTTAGCGCCGAGCAGGTCAGCATCGTGGCGGCTGACGTGTCGCAGTGGCTCGCGCGTGCCGGCGAGCGATTTGACGTGGTTTTCCTCGATCCGCCCTTCAGGCAGAATGCGCTGCCGGCGCTGCTCGATGAGCTGCCGCCGTGCCTGGTGCACGGCGCGAGGGTGTACGCGGAAGGCCCCGCGCTCATCGAGGCGGCCGCGCCATGGCGCGAGCTCAACCGCGGCCGCGCCGGGCTGGTGCATTTCCAACTATTACAGTGGGGCGAGCATGATCGCAGCGGTCTACCCCGGGACATTTGATCCCCTGACGCGCGGCCACGAGGATCTGGTGCGCCGCGGGAGCCTGTTGTTCAGCTCGCTGATCGTAGGCGTCGCAGACAGCCACACCAAGCGGCCGTTTTTCGGCATGCAGGAGCGGGTCGATATCGCTCGGGAAGTGTTGAGTGACGTGAAGAACGTGACCGTCGTCGGATTCAGCGGCCTGCTGATCAATTTCATTCGCCAGCATCACGCGCGCGTGATCCTTCGGGGGCTGCGCGCGCTGTCGGACTTCGAGTACGAGTTCCAGCTCGCAGGGATGAATCGCAATCTCTACCCCGACGTCGAGACGATCTTCCTCACTCCGTCGGAGCAGCACATGTTCATTTCCGCGACGTTGGTGCGCGAGATCGCCACGCTAGGCGGCGATGTCTCCAAGTTCGTGCATCCCCTGGTGGGCGCGAAGCTCGCCGAGAAGGTCAAGGCGCTACGCCGGTAGGGTGCCGCAGCTGGCCCGGCGCTGATCTTCCCTAGTGCTGGCAACGCGGGCAGTAGAAGGTGGAGCGCTGGCCCTGGACGATGCGCCGGATCGCCGTGCCGCAGCGGCGGCAGGGGGCACCGGCGCGATCGTAGACCCGCGTGCGGTTCTGGAAGTACCCGGGTCTGCCGTCGCTGTTTACGAAATTGCGCAGGCTCGATCCGCCGGCGCGAATCGCATCGCGCAGCGTGTCCTTGATCGCTGCCGCAAGCTTCGCGCAACGCTCGAGCGACAGGCGTCGCGCCGGCGTGCGGGGATGAATACCCGCGCGGAACAGGCTTTCGCTGGCGTAGATATTGCCCAAACCGACAATGCGCCGCCCGTCCATCAGCACCTGCTTGATTGAGGCTCGGTGCGCGCGGGTTAGCGCATGGAGGCGCCGCCCATTCAGCGCGCGCGACAGGGGCTCGAGGCCGAGCCCGACGAGCAGCGGGTGAGCGTCGACGCGCTGCGCAGTCCACAGCACGGCGCCGAAACGCCGCGGATCGCGCAGCCGTAAGGTGCGCTCGCCGAGCACCAGGTCGAAGTGATCGTGCTTCCGCGGCGGCGTTTCGCTGGCAAGTACGCGCAGACTCCCCGACATGCCGAGATGCAGGATGAGGTGTCCGTCGCCGCAATCGAGCAGCAGGTATTTGCCGCGGCGGCGCACGCCGCGAATGGCGAGCCCGGCGAGCCCCTGGACGGCGTTGGGCACGCGCCATCGCAGGCGTGGTTCGCGCACTGCTACACCGGAGATGACCCGGCCGATCAGCAGGGGCGCGATGCCGCGCCGGGTCACTTCGATCTCGGGTAGCTCTGGCATCTGAATGCGACCGCCGAAAAGCAATTCATGCAATTCTGCACGGCCGGCGAGTGACGTGGCTTGTGCGGGGCATCAAATATACCTAAGATGGATCGGTTCAAGTTGAGGCGGGTAAAGCGCCCGCGCCGCTGCCGAATTCGTGCAAATGACGATCACCGGGAGGTTCGTTTTCCGAGGGCTGACGCGCCTGCTGGCCGCGGCGGTGCTCGCGCCCGTGCTGGCCTGCGCTCAGCAGGCTGCACCGGACGCACCCGATCCCGAAAACGCCACGGAACCGCCGTCTGCGTCACTCGCCCGGAAGCTTGAAGAGCGCCTACCTGATCAGGACTTGACGGAGGACGTGCTGTACGAGTTCCTGCTCGGCGAAGTCGCCCTGCAGCGCGGCAGCCCGGGCCTGGCGGCGCAGACCTATCTGGAGCTCGCGCGCCAGACGCGCGATCCGCGCATTGCGCGACGCGCAGTCGAGATCGCGAACTACGCGCGCAACCCGGATTTCGCGCTCGAGGCCGCGCGAATCTGGCACGAGGCCGACGCGCAATCCCCGCAGGCCCTGCAGATGCTGACCGCGCTTCTGGTCAGCGTGCGGCGCGTGGACGAGGCCGAACCCTATCTCGCGAAGCTGCTCACGGCGCGCACCGGCAATCTGCCGAACGGTTTCATGCAGCTCGGGCGAATGCTCGCCGGAAATCCGGACAAGTCCGCGAATCTGCGTATCGTGCGGCGCCTCGCCGAGCCGTACCCGTCGTTGCCTCAGGCGCGATTCGCGCTGGCGCAGGCGGCGCTTGCGGCGGACGACGACGAGCTTGCGCTGAGCGAGATTCGGCGCGCCTCGGCATTACAGCCGGACTGGGAGGTCGCCGCGATCTTCGAAGCGCAGGTACTGCAGAGGAAGTTCCCTGAGCAGGCTGAGCGTACGCTTGCGCAGTATCTCGAGAAGTTTCCTGAACGCCGCGAGGTGCGACTGAGCTATGCGCGGCTCCTGGTCACGAACAAGCGCTTCGCGCCGGCGCGCGGCGAGTTCGAGAAGCTGCTTGCCGCCAATCCGGGCAACACCGACGTGCTGTACGCCGTGGGTCTGCTCGCCTATCAGCTCAAGGACTATGCCATCGCCGAGGGCAACTTTAAGCGCCTGCTTCAACTCGGCTACCGGGATGAGAATGGCGTGCGCTTTACGCTCGGGCAGATCGCCGAGGACCAAAAGCAGTGGGCGCGCGCGATCGAATGGTTCGAATCGATCGGCCGAGGCGAGCAATTCGTGCCCTCTCGGCTGCGCGCCGCGCAGGCGCTCGCCAAGCAAGGCAAGCTTCCCGAAGCCCGCGCTTATTTGCGACGCGTCGCCGCCTCCGCGGAAGAGCAGAAAGTGCAGCTCGTCATTGCCGAGGCGCAGCTGCTGCGCGACGCGAATGAACCCGGCGAGGCGCTCGTCATTCTCGGCCAGGCGCTCGAGCGCGAGCCGGACCAGCCTGAGCTGCTCTACGACCTGGCGCTCACCGCGGAGAAACTGAGCCGCTTTGATCTGCTCGAATCGAATCTGCGCAAACTGATTCAGATTCGCCCGGAACACGCGCACGCGTACAACGCGCTCGGTTACTCGCTTGCTGATCGTAGGGAGCGGTTGCCCGAGGCTCGCAAGCTCATCGAGCGCGCGCTCGAGCTCGCGCCGCAGGACCATTTCATCGTCGACAGCATGGGCTGGGTGCTATACCGGCAGGGCGAGTTCAAGGGCGCAATCGAGCATCTGCGGCGCGCCTACGTCGCAAGGCCCGACGCCGAGATCGGCGCGCACCTGGGCGAGGTGCTCTGGATGAGCGGCGCGCGCGAGGAGGCCGAGCGCGTCTTTAACGAAGCGCTCCAGGCCCACCCAGAAAACGAGACGCTGCAAAAGACCATCAAGCGCCTCAGGCAGTGAGGTTCGTCTCGCGCGTCCTGGCTGCCGCGGCGGCGCTTTCGCTGTCCGCGTGCGCCGGACTGTCGTCCCTCTCTTCGGAAGGTGGAGTCGAGTTCGAGTTAACCGCTCGCATTGCAGTGCGCTTCGGCGAGGAGGCGACCAGCGGCAATCTCGCGTGGCGCCACCTTGCAGACGGTGACGAGCTTTTGATCACCAATCCGTTCGGGCAAGGCGTCGCGCGCGTGGTGCGCGATCGCACGCTGGTCATCCTGACGACGCAGGACGCGCGCGAGTACCGCGCCGAGGACGCGGAGACACTCACTGACCGCGTGCTTGGCTTTCGCTTGCCGCTCGCCGGACTCGCCGACTGGGTGCGCGCGCGCGCCGCTCCGGGGCCTTCGCGCGCGACGCGAGACGCCCGCGGCCGGCTCACCGAACTGCTGCAATCGGGCTGGAAAATCGAGTATCTGGCGTTCCGCGATGACGGTGAGCTGCCCTCGCGCATGCGGCTTAGCTACCCGGGGCTCGAGCTGCGGCTTGCGATTTCCGACTGGCGCACCGTGCGATGAGTGAAATGCAGTGGTATCCGGCGCCCGGCAAGCTGAACCTGTTGCTGCATGTCCTCGGCCGGCGCGACGACGGCTATCACCTGCTGCAGACGGTTTTCAGGCTGATCGAGCGGGGCGATCGCGTGGGCATCGCGCTGCGTGCCGACGGCGCCCTGCAACGCACCGATGCGCTCCCCGGAGTGAGCGTCGAGGATGACTTGTGCCTGCGCGCGGCCAAACGCCTCAAGCGTTACGCGCAGGTGCGGCTTGGCTCCGCGGCGCGGCCGCTCGGCGCCGATATCGGACTTGAAAAGGTGTTGCCGATCGGCGGCGGTCTCGGCGGCGGCTCCTCCGATGCCGCGACGCTGCTGCTGGTGCTCAATCGTATCTGGGGGCTCGACCTCGCACGCGCTGAACTACTCGGTTTGGCGGCGGAAATCGGGGCCGACGTGCCGTTTTTCGTCTACGGCGAAAACGCGCTCGGCGAGGGGATCGGGGAACGCCTTCGCGCGCTTGCGCTACCCGCCGCCTGGTACCTCGTTTTGGTGCCTCAAGTCCCGGTTTCCACGAAGGAAATCTTCGCTGACGCCAAATTGACACGGAACTCGAAACCGCTCACAATACCGCCCTTTTTCGCGGGGCTCGGGCGAAACGATCTGGAGTCGGTCGTGACCGCACGCAGTCCCGAGGTCGCGGCGCATCTCGAGTGGCTCAAGCAGCGTTGCCCGAATGCCCGCATGACGGGGTCAGGGGCATGCGTGTTCGCCGAGTTTTCCGAAGAGGCCGATGCGCGCGCCATCCAGTCGGAGCTCCCGGAGTCGATGCGGGCTTTCGTGACGCGTGGCCTTGAGCGTCATCCTCTGCACGGTTGGGCGGATTAGGCACTTTTTTCCGCTGGGGAGTCGCCAAGCTGGTTAAGGCACCGGATTTTGATTCCGGCATGCGAAGGTTCGAATCCTTCCTCCCCAGCCATCCGAAGCGCATGAGCGCCGGAAGGCCGGCGACGGACCTTTAGGACACACGGTGACCGCGATGAATAGCATGCCGCTCGAGCGCCTGGTGGTGTTCACCGGGAACGCCAATCCGCGCCTCGCGCAGGACGTCGCCCGCAATCTCAACATCTCGCTCGGTCGCGCGGTGGTGGGACGGTTCTCCGACGGAGAGGTGATGGTCGAGCTGCTCGAGAACGTGCGCGGCAAGGACGCGTTCGTGCTGCAGTCCACCAGCACACCGACCAACGACAACCTGATGGAGCTGCTGATCATGGTTGACGCGCTGCGGCGCTCCTCGGCGGCACGCGTCACGGCGGCGATCCCGTACTTCGGCTACGGTCGTCAGGATCGGCGGCCGCGCTCGGCGCGCGTCGCGATCAGCGCCAAGGTGGTGGCGAACATGCTGGCCTCGGTCGGCGTTTCGCGCATGCTGACCATGGACCTGCACGCCGACCAGATTCAGGGTTTTTTCGACATTCCGGTTGACAACATCTACGCGGCGCCGGTGCTGCTCGGTGACGTGTGGAAGCAGCGCTACGAGGACCTGATCGTGGTTTCGCCCGATGTGGGCGGGGTGGTTCGCGCGCGCGCGCTGGCGAAGCGGCTCGAATCCGATCTTGCGATCATCGACAAGCGCCGTCCGCGCGCCAACGTCTCCGAGGTGATGAACGTGATCGGCGAGGTGAGCGGGCGAACCTGCGTCATCATGGACGACATGGTCGACACCGCCGGCACTTTGTGCAAGGCCGCGCAGGTGCTGAAGGAGGAGGGCGCCACCAAGGTGGTCGCTTACTGTACGCACCCTGTATTATCGGGCGGCGCCGTGGAGCGGATCGCCACGAGCGACATCGACGAGCTGGTGGTGACCGACACCATTCCGCTGGGCGAGGAAGCGCTGGCGAGCAAGAAGATCCGGCAGCTGAGTGTGGCGGGGCTGCTCGCCGAGACAATTCTCCGGATCTCGAACGAGGACTCGGTGAGTTCCTTGTTTATCGAGTGAAGAGAAGGTTTATTGATTTCCGCCTTTGCCTGGTCGCGGAACAGGCGGGACATTCCGGGAGCAACATATGAAAATTGAGATTAGCGCGAGCAAACGCGAAGTGCAAGGAACGGGTGCGAGCCGCCGTCTGCGCAACGCGGGCAAGGTCCCGGGCATCGTCTACGGTAGTGACAAACCCCCGATCAATATCGAGCTCGACCACAAAGCCCTGTACCAGAACCTCTCCCGCGAGGCCTTTCACGCCTCGATTCTGACGCTCAAGATTGGTGAAAGCGCCGAGCAGGTGCTGCTGCGCGCGTTCAATATGCACCCGTTCAAGCTGCAGGTGCAGCACATCGACTTCCAGCGCGTCTCGAAGGACAAGAAGATCCACATGAAGGTGCCGCTGCACTTCGTGAACGCCGGGTTATCGCCGGGCGTGAAGGAGCAGGGGGGCGTGGCAAGCCACGTCATGAACGAGCTCGAGATTTCCTGCTTCCCGGACGACCTCCCCGAGTACATCGAGGTCGACCTTGGCAAGCTGGCGGTTGGCAACTCGATCCATTTGGCGGATCTGACGCTGCCGAAAGGCGTCGAAGCCGTCCTGCGCAAGGAGAATCCGGTGGTCGCCACCGTAATCCTGCCGGCGCTGATTGCCGAGGAGGAGGTCGCAGAGACCGAGGCCGCGCCGGCCGCGTCCGAGGTCCCGACTACCGCGCAGGCGACGCCCGAGAAGGCACCAGAGGGCGCTGCGGAGAAAGGCGGCGAGAAGGGCGACAGGGGCGACAAGGGCGACAGGGGCGACAAGAGCGACAAGAGCGACAAGAAAGAGAAAAAGTAAGCATCCGGACCCGCCGGGGGCGGCAAGGGCTGTGTGGTCCTTGCCGCTTTTTCTTTCGGTTCGAGCATGTCAACCATCCGCCTCATCGTTGGCCTGGGTAACCCGGGCAAGGAGTACGAAGCCACGCGCCACAACGCGGGGTTCTGGCTCGTCGAGCGCTTTGCGGTGCGCGAGAAGGTCACGCTCAGAAAGGATGCGAAGTACAGCGCCTATGTCGGCCGTCACGAGTCGAGCGGCGCATGGCTGCTGCTGCCGCAGACCTACATGAACCTGAGCGGCAAGGCGGTCGGCCTGCTGGCGGGTTTCTTCAAGATCCCGGCGAACGAGGCTCTCGTGGTGCACGACGAGCTCGACTTCGCCCCCGGCGTGGTGAGAATGAAGCAGGGCGGCGGTATTGCCGGCCACAACGGTCTGCGCGACATCGCCGGGCGCCTGAGCTCGCTCGATTTCTGGCGACTACGTCTGGGCATTGGCCACCCCGGAGACAAGAACGACGTTACCGACTATGTGCTGCGCAAGCCGCCGCCCGAGGAGCGGGAGGCGATCGACGCCTCGATCGAAAGGGCGATTGAGGTTCTGCCTCGCTGCCTCGAGGGTGACCTGCAGGGCGCAATGCTCAAGCTGCATACGAAGGAAAAACCGTGAGCCTCAAGTGCGGCATTGTGGGTCTGCCGAATGTCGGCAAGTCGACCCTTTTCAACGCCCTCACCAAGGCGGCGATTTCCGCCGAGAATTATCCGTTCTGCACCATCGAACCGAACGTCGGCATCGTCGAAGTGCCCGATCAGCGCCTGCAGGCGCTCGTCGACATCGCCAAGCCGCTGAAGGTGATCCCGGCCGTGGTCGAGTTCGTCGATATTGCCGGGTTGGTCGCGGGCGCCTCGAAAGGCGAAGGGCTTGGCAACCAGTTTCTCGCTAACATCCGCGAATCGGACGCCATCGCTCACGTTGTTCGCTGCTTCGAGGATCCAAACGTGGTGCACGTCTCGGGCAGGATCGATCCGGTCTCCGACATCGAGACGATTCACACCGAGCTCGCGCTCGCCGACCTGGTAAGCGTGGAGAAACAGCTTGCGCGCTCGGCCAAGGTCGCCAAGGCAGGCGGCGACCAGGATGCTCAGCGGCTCGTCGCCGTGCTCGAGAGGGCACAGACGGCGTTGGACGAGGGCCGCCCGGTGCGCGCCCTCGACTGGTCGAAGGAGGAATTGGCCGTACTCAATCCGCTCTTTCTGCTCACCATGAAGCCGACCATGTACGTCGCCAACGTTGCCGAGCACGGCTTTCGCGACAACCCGCTGCTCGCGGCGGTCGAGGCGTACGCCGCCAGGGAAGGCGCGCCGGTGGTCCCAATCTGCGCGGCGCTCGAGGCGCAGCTCGCCGACATGTCCGAGGCGGACATGATGGCCTTGCTCGCCGAGGTCGGCCTCGATGAGCCGGGCTTGAACCGGCTGATCCGGGTTGGTTACGCATTGCTCGGGCTTCAGACCTACTTCACAGTTGGGCCGAAGGAAGTGCGCGCTTGGACGCTAGCCGTCGGTGCCACCGCGCCGCAGGCCGCGGGCGTCATCCACACCGATTTCGAGCGTGGCTTCATTCGCGCCGAGGTCGCCTCCTACGACGATTTTGTCGCCTGCAGCGGCGAGCAGGGCGCCAAGGAGAGCGGCAAATTGCGGGTCGAGGGCAAGGATTACGTCGTCAGGGACGGCGACGTGATGCACTTCAGGTTCAACGTCTGACCGGATTCAGCAGTGCCCGGAGGCGCCCGCGTGCATACTAGGCTGCGGACGCATTCAAGCCCTGGATGCGAAAAGTAGCAATCGGGCGTTGGAATCCCTTCAGCGAGAGCGGAGGTTGGGGTTCGGCGTCGACGAGATTCTCCACGCTGGCGAATACGCGCTGAGAAACGAGGATCTGTCCCCCGGGTGATTCGCCGCAAAGCCTCGCGGCCAAGTTGGTAACGGTGCCGATCGCCCCGTAGTCCCATCGCCCCTCGAAGCCAATTGCGCCGAGCGTCGCGTAGCCTTGGGCGATGCCGATCCCAAGGCTGAGCTCAATGCCGCGTTTTCTCCACTCCTCGCTCATTCGGTCAATGCGTTCGCGGATCGCAAGCGACATGCGAACCGCCCGCTCGGCGGGATTCTCAACCGGCACCGGATCATTAAAGAACACCATCATGCCGTCTCCCGTGAATCGCTCCAGCGTCCCTTCGTACTCGAGGATCAGCTTTCCGGTGGCTTCATGGTAGCTGCGCAGCACGCCCATGACGTCCTCCGGCTCCGCCACCTCGGCGAAGGCCGTAAAACCGCGCAGGTCCAGAAACACGACGGTAATATCCCGCCGATGGCTTCGCAGGGGGTCTTCGGCGCCGCCGCTGACGATAAGCTCCGCCAAATGGGGCGAAAAGAAGCGCTTCAGGCGGCCGACGCGCTCAAGTTCGCCGACCTGCTCCGCGACCCGGCGTTCGAGCGACGCGTTCCACTCTTTCACCTCCGCGGCGAGCGCCTCGACCGTATCATGCAGGCGCTTGATCCTGAGCATCGAGCGCACGCGCGCGGCAAGCGCCGCATGGTCGACTGGTTTAGTGAGGTACTCGTCGCCACCCGCCTCCAGTCCCGCGACGACATCCTTTGAATCGGCCATCGCCGTTACCATGATGATCGGTGTAAACGGGAAATCGGGATCCGCCCGCAGACGACGGCATACCTCGATGCCGTCCAGCTTCGGCATCATGATGTCCAGAAGAATGAGATCTGGAGTCTGTCGGCGGGCAGCCGCAAGACCGGCTTCGCCATCGCCCGCGGAGATGATCTCGTATCCCTCGGCACCCAGCCTGGTCTGGACAATCTTGACGTTGGTTGGGTTGTCGTCGACGATAAGTATGCGCGGAGGTGTCCTCATCGTCGGCGCTCGCTGCGTCGGGGGGAAATATACGGGCTTCACTGCCGATGCACAAGAACAGAGCAGGCTCAGATAAGGCTGCTATTCTCGTCGCACGTTCGGCCGTTACCGGAGCACCAGAAAATCAAACTCGAGCAGCTCGCCGCGCTTGTTCTGAATAAAACTCCGCTCGGCCGATGTGTGGACTGGGTCGCGGGCATCCGCGCCTCCGTGCATGCCAAGCTTCTGGGTGCCTTCCTGATTGTGACGCTGCTCTTCGTCGTGATGGCCGTGGTGAGCCTGCAGACCATCGTGAGCACCACGCGGCAGAGTCAGTTGATTGACCAAGCGCACGAGAGGGTCGGTTGGGCACACCAGATCGAACAGGCGCTGGCCCGTCAGATGCACTTCACTGTGCTGGCGCTGCTTTCGCAGGACGAGGTCGCGATTGCGAAGATTCTCCGAGAGAACAATCGATTCAACAATCTGCTCGCAAAGCTTGAAGCCGCGGGGACTACCGAGCTTGAGGCTCTTACCGAACAAATCAGGTCATCGCAGGACGATGCCATGATCGTAGTCGCCGACATGGCGAATGCGATCCGCGACGGCAAGCTCGGAGGTGTCACGCTCGCGCTCCGTGACCGCCAAGAGCGCCTCGACGGCGAAATATCCAAGGGGGTGGAGCGGCTTGTGGGGGCGGAGCAGGACCGCATGGCGAAATTGCGCAACAGCGTTGACGCGGCGAACCACAGGTCGCTTGTCCAGACATCGGCGTTCGCGGTGAGCGCGGTAGTGCTCGCACTGCTCTGTGGATTCGTAATCTCCTGGTCGTTCATTCTTCCCGTTCGCAAGGCGCAGGGCTTTCTCGGCGAGGTGGCGGCGGGCAAGTTCGACCTCCGCATCTCGGTTCCCAACCGCGACGAATTCGGGGCGCTCGCTGAACGGATGAACTACATGAGCCGGGAACTGCTTCGTTTGGACGCTGAGCAGCGAAGCGCGGCCGCCGAACTGGTGCGTGTCAACGAGCAACTTGCACGGGCGAGCCAGGCGAAGTCCGAGTTCTTGGCCAACATGAGCCACGAGCTTCGGACGCCAATGAATGCCATTCTCGGTTTCACGGAGATGATTCTCGACGAACTTTACGGGGAAGTGCCGGCCGAATTGAAGGAGCCTCTCGCCGACATTCAAGTAAACGGGCGTCATCTTCTCAGGCTGATCAACGACGTTCTCGACCTTTCGAAGATCGAAGCCGGCCGGATGAATCTGGCGCTCGGCGAGTATTCCGTGCGGGAGGTCGTCGAGACCGCCCGCATCTCCCTTCGCTCGCTTGCGTCCGAGAAGGGCCTGGATTTCAGTGCTCGTGTTCCCGATGACCTGCCGGTCGCTATCGGCGATAGCGGTCGGATCAATCAGTGCCTGATCAATCTGGCGGGGAACGCGCTGAAATTCACCAAGCAAGGTCGAATCGAAATCGCGGTCGAACTCGTGGCGGACGACCTGATCTATCGCGTTTCGGATACCGGCATCGGCATCCCCGAGTCCGAGATTGGCAACGTCTTCGTGGAGTTTCGTCAGGTGGACGAGACCATTACGCGAGAATTCGGAGGAACAGGGCTCGGACTTAGCATTACGAAGAAATTCGTTGAGATGCACGGCGGCAAGATCTGGGTCGAGAGCGAGATCGGGAAAGGGACTACCTTTTACTTTTCGATTCCACTGCGCGCAGAGGAGAAGGGCGTATGAGCGAGCGCACCATCCTTTACGTCGAAGATAACGAGTACAACCGCAAAATCGTGCGCCAGCTGCTCAGCCGCACGTCCTATCGGCTAATCGAGGCAATGGACGGAGAGGCGGGCGTTGCAATCGCACAGGCGGAACTTCCTCAGCTTGTCCTGATGGACGTACAGCTTCCCAAGATGTCAGGCCTGGATGCCACCCGCGTCCTGAAAGGGGACCCGCGGACCACTCACATTCCGATTATCGTGATCACGTCGTTTGCATTGAGCGGAGATCGCGAGCGGGCCGCAGCAGCAGGTGCCAACAGCTACTTGGCCAAGCCCTATAGCCCGCGCGAGCTGCTCGCGCTGGTGCGGCAGTTTCTTCCGGAGGCATGATCACTAACTTGGAGGTGTTGCAATGACCAGGATCGTTCGACTTCGGCTGCGCACTGCATCAAGCGGTTTGTTTCTCGCCATGTGCCTCGGCTCCGCGCCTGCGGTGGCGGCGGGCGTGCAGGCAGAGCAGTTCACGCCGGAATTTCGACAAGTCCGCACGAGCTATGACGTAAAGCACACGCCTCGGATCGTCGCTCCGGACTCGGTGACGCGCGGCGACTGGTTCACCGTGACCGTAAGTGTGGGCGCCGGAGGACAGCACCCGTCCCTGTCCGAGCACTTTGTACGCTACATTGCGCTCTACAAGGACGCCCTAGAGATCTCGCGCGTATATCTCCACCCCGTTTATTCGTCGCCAACCGTGAGCTTCACGGTGGCGCTGGACGAGGGTGGATTGCTGCGGGCGGTTGCGGAACCTACGCACTCGGCCGCTTGGGAGGCATCGAAGAAAATCGTCGTCAATCCCTAGGGAAACTCTGCGCGACTTGCGCAGAACTTCCCCTAGGACGATCGATCTTTCAGCGAACCCTCATTTCGACTGTAACGCGAGCAGTACCTGCATCGCTCACGGTGACGGCCACCGGGACGATGCCGAGGCTTTCCTGCCACACCCGGAGCTTGTATTGGCCCGCCGGGAGATTATCAAATGTGAATTGCCCGTCTGCGCCCGTAATGGCGTAGAACGGGTGCGCGGTCACGACCACCCACGACGCCATCCATGAGTGAAGTTCGCAGTTGATGCGAACGATTTCCGGCTTGGAGAAGGTGACAGGAACCGTTCGGGCCTTCGGCTGTGTGCGATTGAACGAGACGTTGTGTTCCGGAGTGGCGTGAACGTTATGGAGAAGTCGGTCGCTGTTCAGAAAATTAACCGTTCCTCCTGCCGGGACCAGGACCACGCGCGGGATGAAGACGCATCCCAGCTGGTCCATCTCCACCACAGTATTCCGGCCGGGCCATGGTGCGTCGGCCGGCGGGTTTTCAAGCCACACCACGGCGTTCCTGATCTCTTTGCGCGGCGAAAGCAGCAAGTTCGCGGTGTCTTTTTCGGTGCCGCATATGTACTGGTCGATGGTCACATCGAACTTCGTCGACACCGGGGCAGGCCCGACGAGGACTACCTTGCCACTCAGGGAGCCACCAAGACAGAAGCCCGGTACAAGAAAAAATCCGAACAGCAGCGCCGTCAAATTCCTGAAGACTCGAGTTTCCCGCATTTAAGAGCCTCGTTTTCGTCTCTTCAACTGAGCGATCGGGTCGACGAACCGCCCCGTTTTCTGGCAAGTTCAGAGTCGCGGCCGAGCGTAGCCTTGGTGGGTCCAAGGGTCAAGTGCACGCACACCGCTGCGATGGTGCAAAGCATCGCCGCGATGGGGCGAGCGCGTGGGCGCAACGGGGATAGAAGGTTTGCTTGGTGCCGGGGATGATTCGCTGCGGCCACTCCGAATCGAATACAGCCATGTGATGTAGTTCCGGGTTAACTTCTGAGGCCCAGGCGAGCGGGTCCTTGTAGGGCGGCCCTCAGGGAATGGACGCCTTCGCCTGGCAGCCGAGCCGACCGGCGTCCGTACCGCAGCCATGCTTCCTGCGTCTGGGCCTCCGGGCGAATGTCACGTCGGGCGGCAATAAGTGCCAGATTCTGGCGGGAATGTGGCGCCGTTCACAGACGTCTACCGGTCCAAGGTGGAGCATGAGCGCGTATCGAATCAGGCGGCTTGTTGCACGCTGTGAGCAAGCCTCATTTCCAGACCGCGCGAACAATGAACTGCGAACGACCGCTACAACAGTTGCTCGTGGCTTGCGTTGCCTGCCTTTGGGCTTCACTTGCCGTCGCGGGTGAGGCCTCGAGCGGAATCAACCCAGAGCGTGGTGGCATAAGCTTAACCGCGGCCGGTGCGGCACCAGTCGGGTGGATCCGCGGGCTGTTCGCTGGTGTATCCCCCGGCGCCACAGAGCGATCCTTCGATTTCGGCGCAGCGCGTCCGCAGACCAAGACATGGGTGGTTGATATCGCCATCCGCAGTGGTGATGAGTCGAGCCGGCCTGCGGTTCCCCACCGCCTCGGCGAGTCCGCGACATTCACTTCAGCGACGTCACCGGTCGGTGAACCGCGCGGCAACGAGTTGCTGCTTAGGGCGCGCTACGACTTCTGAGAAAGCCGGGTCGCCCTCAACCCGTTCGACGTTTCCAGTATAAAGCTAGGGCGCAGGGCCTCGAGACTTGCCGTACCCGGCCCATCGCCGCCTGGCTGCGCCACTAGTGCGACACCGCATACAGTTTGTCCGGCGCGGGCCAGACGCCGCGTTCGATCGCCCGCGCACCGTCGAATGCGAGATAGCTTTGCGATCCATAGTGCGGCAGCGGTCGCAGCAGCGCGCGCAGCGACGCGGCATCGCGCGCTGAAATCACCGCGACGGGCGACCGGCCGGAGGCGGCCGCGATGGTCCAGACTTGCGCGCTACCGCGGCCGGCGAGGAGCGCAGGCCGGGGTGGCAAGCCGCGGCGTGCGAGCTCTGCATCGATCTCGGCGTGCCGGCCTGCGAGGACGACCGGCTCCTCGCCTGAGAAATCCAGTTGCGCGGGCGACACCATGAGCGGCGTGCGCTCGAAAAAACGCGCCGCGAGTGCAATCGCCGCCTCGCGTAGCGCGGAGTCCGCGCCCGCGACAGCAATGCGGGGCGCCCGCGCCAGAATCCACTGCCGCAGGATCGGCGGCAGATCCTGCGGCGCGATCACTCGCCACAGGCGCAGCTGCGGGTCGAGACGAACGCCCTCGGGCATGCGTTCGAGTTCGAGCGTCGCGCGCTGCGACACCGCATCGACCTCGACCCAGTGCGTGCGCGAGTGCCCGCCGGTAACGATCTCCACTGGCACGCGCAACTGGTACGCCGGCGCCGATTGGGTGAGCGTGAGCGCGAGATCGAAGCCGCCTTTGGCGTTCGGCTTCGTGCTTGCTTCCGAGATCTCCAGTGCTGGCGCGTCCGAGCGCTCGACCCATTGCTCGAAGATGCCGGCAAGCGGGCGGCCCGAAGCGCGCTCGAACGCGTCGCGCAGGTCGCCCCAGGACGCGGTGCGGAAGCGCTTCGCCTGCCAGAAATCGCGCAGACCCTGCTCGAAGGCCTGCTCGCCAATCAGGTCGCGCAGCATGAAAAACACCATCGCCGCCTTGCCGTAGCCGAGCGCCGCCGCAGCGCCGTGCGTGCGGGCGCGGAACTCAACGAGTGCTCGCTGCTCACCCGGCGGCACCGCCGCGAAGTCGCGCAGCCAGCCGAGGCGCATCTCGCGCGCCGCCTGCGGCGATTCACGCTCCTTGTATGCGTAGTCGGCCATGAAGGTGGTGAGGCCCTCGGCCCAGTTGCCGGCGGCGTAATCGACGTACACGCCATTGCCCCACCAGCTGTGCAGCACCTCGTGGCCCAGCGAGGTGGCGCGAATGAACGGCAGACGCAGCACCTGTGCGCCGAGGTAGGTAAGCGTGGGCATGCCGAAGCCGGTCGCAAGGGGACTCGCGACGATGGAAAACTCGCTGTACGGATACTCACCGATTTTCTCCGCGTAGAGATCGATGTAGCGCCGGCTGTCCTCCAGGTAATCATTGGCGAGCGCGTCGAGATCTGGGTAGAAATAGGTGCGCAAGCGCAACGGGGCCGCTCGCCTCCTCGGCACAAGCTTTTCGCGCACCGCGTAGGGTCCGGCCATCAGGTCGATGCCGTCGGCGCCCTGGGCGAACTGGAAGGTCGCGGCGTATGATTTCTCGCCGTCGTGCGGCAGCACTTCGTCGATCAGACGCCCCGCGACCAAGCCGCGTTGCTCGCCGGGCAGCGACAGCTTCACTCGGTAGCTGAACAAGGCCCCCGGGGCCGGATACCAGTTGCTCGCGGCCGGCAGAAAGCTTCCCTCGGGAGAGGCCATCGGCGCCATCCCGCGCAGCACGTCACGATGATCAAGCGAGCGGTTGAGCGCCGGCAGCATCCCGCCGTACTCGATGCGCAGCGTCGTCCCGCGCGGGGCGCGCGCCCGCCAGTACCGGTCGGCGCCCGCGCCGCCTTCAGCCTCGATGTCGAGCGGCGCGCCGTCGACGGAGGCGGATCGGACCTCGAGTGATCGGTGCAGCGCGAAGCGCAAGTCGCGCTGGGCGGGCAGGATCGCGACCGCGTGCAGCACGCGCGATTGCGGATCCAGGCGCACCTCGAGTTCGAGGTGCGGCAGGGCGCCCTGCGCGGCGTGCGGCACAAGCGCGCTCGCGGTAAGGAACATCAGGTGCCACCGCAGCGTCACGGCTCGCGCGGAAACTTGATGACGATGTCGAGGCTTTCGTCGCCGCGGCGCACCCGCATCGGCAGCCAGGTTCCGGCCGGCTGGGCGCGCACCGCCGCAATCACCGCACCCATCTCGGAAACCGTAGTGCCTGCAATCGTCAGAACCCGGTCGCCGCGCTTCAGCCCGCTCGCCTCGGCGAGGCTGCCCGGCACGATGTCGACCAGCGTCACCTCGTCCCGCAATTGCTGCAGCCGAACGCCGAGCCGCGGACGGGGCGCCTGGTCCTGCGTTGAGGTTGCGATCACGTACACGGCGTCGGCCAGACCCGCCTCGACGCCGGCGCAGTCGGCGTGCGCCTCGATCGGCAATAGCGTCGCGACGCTCGTCACGCCGAGATCGCGCAGCTGATGCGGCACCCCGTGGCCGTGGCGCAGGTGTCCGCTGCCCATGATGCCGACGACCAGCGGCCGCTCGCCTCGCTTCCCGTCGCGCAACGCACGCGCAAGCGCTTCGGCCATCGCGCGGTCCCAGGTCGTTTGCGCGGCAGCAAAGTTTCTGAAGTCGGCGTCGTCACGGGTCGCCGCGCCGTCACGCCTTGCGCCCTCTCTCTCGTGCTCCTTGTGCGCCTCGAACAAGCCGTCCAGATACGCGGGCGACGGCGCAGCGGGCCGCGAGACACCTTCTCTCTGCGCTTCGGGCACCGCTTCCCAGCCCTGGCGCAGCACGGCTTGAGTGAGCGAGCGCTCGACATTCAGCGCCACTATTGGGATCCGGTTGAGGCGCGCGAACTGGAACAGGGGTATGTACAGGTCGGCGGGGTAACTCCAGACCTTGTCCCAGTCCGACTGCTCGAGAAATTCCTTCGCGGAGAGCTCGCCGGCGATCCAGCGCTCGAGCACCGGCTGGACGCGGCGCGGAAACGACTCGAAACCGATCACCATGCGCGGTTGCAGCAGGTAAAGCGCGGCAAGCGTCTGCAGTTGCCAAAGGTGGTGATCGGCCGCGTCGTGCCGCTCGCCGAGCAGCACGACGTCGCGGCGCGCGACTTTGTGCAGCAGCTCGGCACCGGCGAGCTTCGTCAGCCGGCCGGTTTCGAGGGAGTACCAGGACGCCGGCTCCAGACAACCGGATGCGGCCGCGGGCCGGGCGGGTAACTCGCTCGCGCCGGCAACGGCGATCAGTGCTGCCGCCAGCAGAAAGGCGACCTCTCCGCGAAGGATGGTGCGATTCGTGGGCATGCGACACCAGTTTATCGTCGCACGGCGGCGCCGTCCCATGCGGCTGCCGCACTCCGGCGCAGCGCCGCCGCTAGTCGGCGGTGGCCTCGAGCGCGGCGCCCAGGCTGGCACGGTAGGCGCGGCGGCGCGCGTGCTCGGCGAGATAGCGCTTGCGGATGCGGATCGACTTGGGCGTTACCTCGACCAGCTCGTCGTCCTCGATGAATTCGACCGCGTACTCGAGCGTGAGCTTCACCGGAGGGGTAAGCAGCACGTTCTCGTCCTTGCCCGAGGCGCGAACGTTGGTCAGTTTCTTCGACTTGATCGGGTTGACGACCAGGTCGTTGTCGCGGCTGTGGATGCCGACGATCATGCCCTCGTAGACGTTCTCCCCGGGACTGACGAAGAGTCGGCCGCGCTCCTGCAAGTTGAACAGCGCGTAGGCAACCGCCTCGCCGTTCTCCTGAGACACGAGCGCGCCATTGCGGCGCCCGGGAATGTCGCCCTTCCACGGGCCGTACTCGTCGAACACATGGCTCATCAGCCCGTTGCCGCGCGTCAAGTTCATGAATTCGCCCTGGAACCCGATCAAGCCGCGCGCCGGAATGCGGTAGTCGAGCCGTACGCGGCCGCGGCTGTCAGGAACCATGTCGACGAGATCGCCGCGGCGCCCAGCGAGCGATTCCATCACCGGGCCCTGGTGCGGCTCCTCGAGATCGAGCGTTAGCATTTCATAGGGCTCGTGAAGCTCGCCTTCGACGGTGCGCGTGATCACTCGCGGTCGGCCGACCGCGACCTCGTAGCCCTCGCGCCGCATGTTCTCGACCAGGATGGTGAGGTGCAACTCGCCGCGTCCGGCGACCAGGAACACGTCGGCATCGGCCGTGTCCTCGACGCGCAGCGCGACATTGGTGAACAGTTCGCGCATCAGCCGTTCGCGGATCTGGCGGCTGGTGATGAATTTTCCCTCGGTGCCGGCAAAAGGTGAGCTGTTCACCTGGAAGTTCATGGTCAGCGTCGGCTCGTCGACCTTCAGAGCGGGCAGCGCATCGAGGTGCTCGGGATCGCACAGCGTACAACCGATCGCGAGCTCGTCGATCCCGGTGAATTGCACAATCTCGCCGGCCGGCGCTTCGGCGACCGGCACGCGTTCCAGGCCCTGGAAGCTGAATACCTGGTTCACCTTCGCCTTCACGACCTCCTTGCCGGGGAGCAGCAACGCGACCTCGGAGGCGGATCTGAGGCGCCCGCGGCGAATGCGGCCGATGCCGATGCGGCCGACGTAGCTCGAGTAATCAAGCGCCGAGATCTGCAGCTGCAGCGGGCCGTCGGCGCCGGCGTCCTGCGGCGCGGGCACGCGCTCGAGGATGGTCTCGAACAGCGGCCGCATGTCGCCGCCCCGGGCTTCGGGATCGAGCGAGGCCCAGCCCTGCAGCGCGGAGGCGTAGACCACGGGAAAGTCGAGCTGCTCCTCGGTGGCGCCGAGCTTGTCGAACAGCTCGAAGGTGTGGTTCACCACCCAGTCCGGGCGCGCGCCGTCGCGGTCCAGCTTGTTGACCACCACGATCGGCTTGAGGCCGAGCGCGAGCGCTTTCTTGGTGACAAAGCGCGTCTGCGGCATCGGCCCTTCGACGGCGTCGACCAGCAGCAGCACGCCGTCAACCATGCCGAGCACCCGCTCGACTTCACCGCCGAAGTCGGCGTGGCCGGGCGTGTCGACGATATTGATGTGCACGCCGGCGTAGTTGATGGCGCAGTTTTTGGCGAAGATGGTGATGCCGCGCTCGCGCTCGAGGTCGTTCGAGTCCATCACGCGCTCGGTGAGCCGCTCGTGCGCGGCGAAAGCGCCCGCCTGGCGCAGCAGCTTGTCGACCAGCGTAGTCTTGCCGTGGTCGACGTGCGCGATGATGGCGATGTTACGGACGGGACGCGGCATGCGGCGGTTCAGCAAAAGGGCGCGATTCTAGCAGTCGCGACCCCGAGACGCGACAAGCGTTTCCAGCAGGCCGCCGTCGGCTGCCCGCGTTGCCGCAAGACGCACTTCGTAGCCGCCGAGCGGTTCGAGCGCGCGCACAGTGCTGAACCCGACACGCTCCAGTGCCCTGGTGAGCGAGGTCCTGGTGAAGCCGGTCTTGTGGGCGTAGAAATCCTGGCCGCTTTGCTCGATTTCGCGTCCGTAGCCGTAGAGCACGTCCCGCACGGTAATCGGCCCGACCGGGGCGACGTAGAGCGTGTCCTCGATGTCCATGCGGCGCTCGAGCATGGCGCGCGCCACCGCCTCGATGTCGGGTACGCGGATCTCGACGAAGCCTTCGGGCTTGAGCACATGCACGAAGCCGGCGAGCACCCGCCGCACGTCGTGCGCGTAGTAGTGCTCGAGGTTGTGCGAGCAGTACACGGCGTCGATCTGCCCGGGCGTGAGGAGCTCCAGGTCACGCGCGTCGAGCACTACGTCGACTTCGCCGCGCGCATCGACATCGAGCAGCAGGTGCTGCCAGCCACGGTAATGCTCCGGAATGCCGATCGTCTTGCTGCCGCCGCCTACGTTGAGCACCCGCCGGCGCTGCGGGTCGAACTCGATTCTAAGGGGCGTTCGCTGCGCGGGCACAGCCGCCGGCTTCGGCGCGGGCGCCGCGAGACTGGCAAGGAGGCGCTTCAGCACGGGCCGCGGGCGATCACGCGGGTCGCGGCGCCGGGTCGGCGAAGATCTTGCCGAGCGTGGCGCTGAACGGCACCACCTCGGCGCTCTCGAGCAGGCCGTGTCGCCGCATCTCGCGATGCAGCTCGGGCAGGTTGTAATGCGGTACCGACGCGTACAGGTGATGCTCGATGTGGTGATTTACGTTGTGCGGAAAGAGCAGCCACGCGAGCCAGGACGGGCAGGTGTTGGTGCGCGCCGCGGTGAGCGGCGAGGAAAAATCGGTGGTGGCGCCGTGCTCGCAGATGGCACGCAGCCTCAGGATCGCCTGCACCACGGTGACGAGCGGCACGATCCACTGCAACAGATATTCGAGCAGGGTCCCGCTGGCCGCCGCGATTGGCAGCGCGGCGAGATGCGCGCCGATCACGATTCGCCGATCGGCGTTCGCCTCGGCGCGCAGCCGCGGCGAGGTGTCGGCAAGCGGGCGAACGGCCACTTGCGTTTCGGTGTTCAGGGCCGGCGCTCCACCCAGGAAGTAGCGGTAGGTCTTCCACGCCGTGAGGCCCGCGAGGTCCTTGAGCAGCTTCATCGCCAGGTACGCTCTGCCGCGGGGGTAGCCGCCGTGCAGCGCGGTGTCCGGGTCGAGCGGGCCGTATAGATTGTTGTGGTGCAGGCGGTGGATGATGCGGTAGGTGCACATCGACAGGCCCGGCAAGGCCGCGCAAAGCCGCCCGACCAGGTCGTTCAGCCAGCGAGGCGCGAACAGCCGGTAATGCGCGGCGTCATGTGCCAGCACGAACAGAGCGTGCTGGCGCGTGCCGATCAGCACCACGCAGGGGATGACGACCCAGGGCGTCCACCAGTAAAGCGACGCCGCGATGAGGCCGACGAGAACGAGCAACTCCTGCGCCACCGCCCACGCCGAGCGCGATGCCGAGATCGCCGTGAGGCGCTGCACGATTTCGGCGGGAAGCGCGCGGCGAACGTCGTCCCTGAACTCCTCGCCCCGGGCGGGTGCCGGCGCGGCGTTCATTGCTACTTGTCGATGCCCGCGATCAGCAGGTACTTGGTTTCGAGGTACTCCTCGATGCCGTACTTCGAGCCCTCGCGCCCGAGGCCGGATTGTTTCACGCCGCCGAACGGCGCCACCTCGGTCGACAGGATGCCGCTGTTCACGCACACCATGCCGGTCTCCATCTGCTCGGCAACACGAAATATGCGGCCGATGTCCCGGCTGTAGAAGTAGCCCGAAAGGCCGAACTCAGTGTTGTTGGCGAGCTTGATCACCTCGTCCTCGGTCTTGAAGCGGTATAGCGGCGCCACCGGGCCGAAGGTCTCCTCGAACGAGACGCGCATCTCGGAAGTCACGCCGGTCATCACCGTGGGCTGGAAGAATCGCCCGCCGCGTTCGTGCCGCTTGCCGCCGAGGACCAACTTCGCGCCCTTGCCAAGCGCGTCGGCGACGTGCTCTTCGACCTTCTTCATCCCCTGCTCGTCGATCAGCGGCCCGATCACCACGCCCGATTCGTTGCCGGCGCCGACCTTGAAGGCCTTGACCTTCTCGGTGAGCTTGGCGGCGAAGGCATCGTAGATACCATCCTGCACGAAGATGCGGTTGGCACAGACGCAGGTCTGGCCCGCGTTGCGGTACTTGCTCGCGATCGCGCCTTCGACCGCCGCGTCGAGGTCCGCATCGTCAAACACGATGAACGGCGCGTTGCCGCCGAGCTCAAGCGAGAGTTTCTTGATGGTGTCAGCCGACTGCTTCATCAGGATGCGCCCGACCTCGGTCGAGCCGGTGAAGGAGAGCTTGCGCACCTTCGGGTTGGCGCACAGTTCCTTGCCGATCGTGGTCGCGTCGCCGGTGATGATGTTGAGCACGCCCTTCGGGATGCCCGCGCGCTCGGCGAGGTCGGCCATCGCGAGCGCGGAAAACGGCGTTTGCTTGGCGGGTTTGAGCACCACGGTGCAACCCGCGGCGAGCGCCGGACCGGCCTTGCGGGTGATCATCGCGTTTGGGAAGTTCCAGGGCGTGATCATGGCCGACACCCCGATCGGCTGCTTCATGACCAGGACGCGCCGGTCAGCCATGTGGGTTGGAATCACGTCGCCGTAGGTGCGTTTGCCTTCTTCGGCGAACCACTCGATGAACGAGGCGCCATAGGCGATCTCGCCCTTCGCCTCGGCGAGCGGCTTGCCCTGCTCGGCGGTGAGGATGACCGCGAGGTCTTCCTGGTTCGCCATCATCAGTTCGAACCACTTGCGCAGGATGACCGCGCGCTCCTTGGCGGTCTTCGCGCGCCACGCGGGCCAGGCCTTGTCGGCTGCCTCGATCGCGCGCCGCGCTTCCGCGGTGCCCATGTCGGGCACGGTGCCAAGCGTCTCGCCGGTTGCGGGATTGTCGACCAGTAAGGTTTTCTTGCTGTCCGCGCCGACCCATTGGCCGTCGAGATAGCACTGGGTGCGGAAGAGCTTGGGATCCTTCAGGGGGAGGGCCGGCAGTCCGGCCCGGTCGGGTGCATTCATCGCTGCCTCCATTCATCGCGTCGAACGCACCATTTTACTCCCGGCCGGCTCCGCGCCGCCGCCACGGCCGTTGCTCGCGGCTCGACTACGCCTGCACGCCCTGTTCTCGCGGCCGCCGCGAACGGCGCAGGATTGTTTGGGCCGCAAACATTGTCTTCCTTGACACCGTCTCCGGTAGATACGTAAAGTGCTCTCGTACAAGCAAAATTCCACCAAACCGCCGCGCCCTGCGAGCCAGGGAAAAACAGGCGGGAACCCCCGGACCAAAGGAGACCGCAATGATTTTCGCGAAGAAGGTGAAGTGGCTCGCGTTCGCCGCGCTGGCGGCGGCTGCATCGGCGCCCGCGTTTGCGCAGGACGCCACCGTAAAGATCGGCTACGCGATCGCGCGCACAGGCCCGTGGGCCGCGGGGGCGCAGGTGACGCAGGAACCGAATTACATCATGTGGGCCGAGCAGGTGAACGCCGCGGGCGGCCTGAGCGTCAAGGGCAAGCGCCGCCAGGTCGAGCTGGTTGGCTATGACGATCGCAGTGACACCGAGACGGTCGTGCGGACCTACGAGAAACTGATGACCAGCGACAAGGTCGACCTGATCCTGCCGCCCTGGGGCACAGGCGCGAACTTCGCGGTCATGCCGCTGGCGCAGAAGCACGGCTACCCGATGCTCTCGCCGACCGCCACCGGGCGGCGATTGCTCGACATGAAGAATCCGTACTTTTTCGCGTTGCTGCAGCAGCCCGACAGGATGATGGACGCGCTCGCCGAGTTCCTGGTGGCGCGCAAGGCGAGAACCGCGGCGGTCATCCACGTCGACGAGCTCTTCGGCCTCGAGCAGAACACATCGCTGCAGGCCGCCCTGAAGGAGAAGGGCATCGAGGTCCTCGAGACGAAGAGCTACCCGATCGGCGTCAAGGACCTTTCTCCAGTGCTGAAGGACATTCAGGCGAAGAAGCCCGACGCGTTCATCAGCCTGAGCTACCCACCCGATACCTTCCTCGTCACCGGCCAGGCAAAATCGATCGGCTTTAATCCGAAAGTGTTCTACGCCGCGGTCGGCACCGCCTTCCCGATCTATCGCGACCGCATGGGTGCGGCGACCGTCGAGGGCGTGATGGGCCTCGGCACGTGGAATCCAAAGATGAACCCGGCGGCGAAGGCGTACTTCGACGCCCACGTGAAGCGCTGGCAGAAGGAGCCGGATCGCTGGGCGAGCGCGCACGCCTGGGCGGGCCTTCAGATCCTGCAGCAGGCGGTCGAGAAAGTCGGCCTCGACCGCAAGGCGCTGCGCGATTACATTGCGAGTGCCGAGTTCGACACGATCATCGGCAAGATCCGCTTCAAGGGCGGCGAGAACATCTCGACGCCGGGCGTCGTCAGCCAATGGAGCAACGGCGAGTTCGAGGTCGTCTGGCCGCCGCAGAACGCGACCGGCCCATCGCTCTACCCGAAGCCGGATTGGAAGTGATCTAAGCGCGCCTCGACAAGCCCCACGGGCTATCCCGTGGGGCTTTTTCATCTCATGGGCTTCTGGCTCGAACTCGCCGCCTCCGGATTGATCACCGGCGGCATCTATGCGGTGGTCGCGATCGGCCTGAACCTGCAGTACGGGCTGATGCGCATCATGAACATCTCCCACGGCGAGTTCCTGATGCTCGGCGCGTACCTGACCTGGCTCGCGCATACCACGTTCAAGATGAATCCGCTGCTGTCGCTGCCGGTGGTCGCGCTGGCGATGTTCGCGCTCGGGCTGATCGTGTACCGGCTGTGCTTCTACCGCATTACCCGCACCGCGCCCGCCGTGGAAGTGATCGAGGCCAGGAGCCTGCTGGTCGGTTTCGGTCTCATGTTTCTGGTGCAGAACGCCGTTTATCTGGTCTGGGGCGCAGATTTGCGCGGCTATACCTACCTCGCTGACCCGGTCGAGATCGCCGGCGCGCGCTTTACCGCGAACCGGCTGGTGGTGTTCGCGTTTGCCGTGGGCGCGAGCCTGCTGCTGCTCGCGGTGCTGCGCTGGACCATGGTCGGCAAGGCGGTGCGCGCCATGATGCAGTCCCCGACCGGCGCGCAGCTGGTCGGCATCGACACGGCCGTGCTGCACCCGGTGGTGTTCGGCGCCGGGCTTGCGCTGGCGGGCGTCGCAGGTGGCCTGCTCTCCATGGTCTACGAGATCTCACCCTCGATGGGCGAACCCTACACCGTGACGGCGCTCATCGTCATCACGCTTGGCGGCCTCGGCAGCGCGCTCGGCAGCCTCATCGGCGGCTTCATCCTCGGCGTGGTCGAGGCCTTCGGCATGCACTTCACCAGCCCCTCGCTCAAGATGCTGCTCTCGTATGGGGTGCTGGTCGCGGTGCTGCTCGCGCGGCCGAAGGGGTTGTTTTCGCGATGAAGGCGCGCACCGCCCTGCTCGCGTTGCTCGGCGCAGCGCTCGTGCTCGCGACGATGCCCTGGCTGCTGTCCGATTTCGCGCTCTCGCTCACGCTGTCGTGTCTGATGTACACCGGACTCGCAGTGAGCTGGGCGATGTTCTGCGGGCCGACGCATTACCTCTCGCTCGCAACCTCGGCGTTCTTCGGCATCGGCGCCTACGTCACCGCCTGGGGCGTGGGCACGCTCGCCTATCCGGTGGCGGTGCTGCTCGGCGGCCTGAGCGCTGCCGCGTTCGCGGCGCTCGTCGGCGCGGCGGTGCTGCACCTGCGCGGAGCGTACTTCGCGGTGATCACCTTTGGCCTGGGCGAGTTGGTGCGCCACGCCATCACCTATTTCGAGAAGTCCTACGCGCATACCGTTGGCCGGGTGATCACGGATGCGCCCGAAGCGTTCACGATTTATTTCACGGTGCTCGCCGTGACCGTTGCTGCGCTCGGCACGGCGATCCTGGTGCGCGCGAGCCGCTTCGGCCTGGCGCTTGCCGGTATCGGCTCGGACGAGGAACGCGCGCAGACGCTCGGCGTCAACGCACGCCTGACCAAAATCGCCGGCTTCACGCTCTCGGCGGCCTTCGCGGGCGCGCTCGGTGCCGCGATGGCGGTGCGCTGGACCTATATCGAACCGACCTCGGTGTTCAATCCGTTCATCGGCTTTCAAACGGTCCTGATTGCCATGGTCGGAGGCGCGCTGACCCTGATCGGACCGATCGTGTCGTCGGTCTTTTTCAGTCTGCTCACCGAGTTCCTGCGGCTGCAGTTCCCGTATGCGTTCCTGATGATCCTCGGGCTGCTGCTCATCATTCTCGTGCTGTACCTGCCGGGCGGGCTGGCGTCGCTGTTCTCTCGCTGGAGGAAGGCTCATGCGTGAGGCGCTGGTCCACGCGCAGGGCATTCGGGTGTGCTTCGGCGGCCTGGTCGCAGTCGACGGGGTCGACCTCGAAGTACGGGCCGGCGAGCTGGTCGGCGTCATTGGCCCGAACGGAGCGGGCAAGACCACCTTCTTTCACGCGCTCTCCGGCGTACTCGTGCCGGACGAGGGCCGGCTGCTCGTCGCGGGCGAGGATCTGACCGGTCGAGCGCCGCACGTGTTTGCCAAGCAAGGCGTTGCGCGCACCTTTCAGACCCCGCGGGTGTTTCGCGACATGACCGCGGAGCAGAACGTGCGTTTCGGTCTTGAGTTCGCCGGCCGCACGCGAAAACACGCGCACGACGCGTTCGACGACGTGCACGCGATTCTCGGGTTTCTCGGCATGGCCGACGCGGCGGGCGTGCCGGCGGGAGGCCTGACGCCCGCGCGGCAGCGGCTGCTCGAGATCGGCGTCGCGCTCGGGGCAAGACCCCGCGTACTGTTGCTGGACGAGGTCGCGGCCGGCCTCACGCACAACGAGGTCGAGGCGACCGCGCAGCTCATCCGGCGTGTGCGCGACGAACTTGGCGTCGCGGTGATCTGGATCGAGCATGCGGTGCGCGTGCTGATGAACTACGTCGAGCGCGTCGCGGTCCTGCATCAGGGGAGGAAAATCGCCGATGGCGACCCGCGCGCCGTGAGCAAGCAGCCGGCCGTCGTCGAAGCCTACCTGGGCGAGGAGGGCGAGCCCCAAATGAAGGTGGCGGCATGAGCGCGGGAGCAGGGGCCCCGCGAAGCGGGGATGCGACCCGATCGCGCCGCCCGCGCCGCCGACGGCGATGGGCAGCACGGGTGACGAGCGGCGCGAAGGCGGCGGCATGAGCGCAGGGCTGCTGGTACGCAATCTCTCGGCCGGTTACGGCCGCATACGGGTGCTCGAGAACGTCGAGCTCGAGGCGCCGGCCGGCGAGCTTACGGTCGTGGTCGGTCCGAACGGGGCCGGCAAGACGACGCTGCTCAAGGCGCTATCCGGGCTGATACCGCGCGAGGGCGAGGTGCTGTTCGACGGAGCGCCGTTACCCGCGCGGCCTTCGGCGATCGTGTCGCGTGGTCTCGCCCAGGTGCCCGAGGGCCGGCAGCTCTTCCCGCACATGACGGCGCGCGAGAACCTCGAGCTCGGCGGCTACCTGCTCGCGCGCGGTGAGCGCGAGGCGCGCCTCGAGCGCGTGTTCGAGTTCTTTCCCCGCCTCGCCGAGCGGCACGGCCAGCTCGCCGGCACGATGTCGGGCGGAGAACAGCAGATGCTCGCGGTCGGGCGCGCGCTGATGGGGCAGCCGAAGCTCCTGATGCTCGACGAACCCTCGCTCGGACTCGCCCCGAGGATGGTTGACGAGCTGCTGTCGATCGTGCGCCGCATCCGCGACGACGGTGTCACGATCCTGCTTGTCGAACAGAACGTCGCCAAAGCCCTCGCGATGGCGCAGGGCGCTTACGTCATCGAACGCGGCGCCGTGGTGATGAAGGGCGCCGCAGAGAAGCTGCTGCGCTCGGAGCGGCTGCGCGCCGCCTACCTCGGCGCGCAGGCGACCCCCGGAACTTTGACCTGGAAAGGAGGCATGTTCATGTCCACGCAACAATTGACCGCCGTCACGATTGCGGCGGAGAACGCCTGGAAAGGCAAGGTGTACTCGGGGCGCTGGCAGATGGCGAAAGGCGGCTCGCGCGAGGTCATCGAGCCGGCCACCGGCAAGGTCCTCACGGAGGTTGGCATTGCGGATGCCGAGGACGTACGCGAATCCGCCAAGGCCGCGGCCGAGGCGCAGGCCGCTTGGGCGAATACCCCGGCCGTCCAGCGCGCTGCGGTGCTACGTCGCGCGGCGCAGCTTCTCGAGGCGCATAGCGAGCAGCTTCGCCCTTGGATCATGCGCGAGACCGGCGGCATCGCGCCCAAAGCCGACAAGGAGCTGCATTTCGCCACCGAGATTCTGCTCGAAGCGGCGGCGATCGCGACGCAGCCACCCGGCGTCATGCTGCCGAGCAGCCCCAAGCGCATGAGCTTTGCGCGCCGGGTGCCGCACGGGGTGGTTGGCGTGATCTCGCCGTTCAACTTCCCGCTCATTCTTTCGGCGCGCGCGGTCGCGCCGGCGCTGGTGCTCGGCAATGCGGTGATCCTCAAGCCCGATCCGCAGACACCGATCACCGGCGGCTTCATCCTGGCGCGCCTGTTCGAGGGCGCGGGACTGCCCGCCGGGCTGTTGCATGTGCTGCCAGGCGGCGCGCCCACGGGCGAGGCGCTGGTGACCGATCCTGACGTCGCCATGATCTCGTTCACCGGCTCGAGCGCCGCGGGACGGCGCGTCGGGGAGCTCGCGAGCAAGCACCTCAAGAAGGTGACGCTCGAGCTCGGCGGCAAGAATTCGACCATCGTGCTGGACGACGCGGACCTCGACGTCGCGGCGTCCTGCGTCGCGTGGGGCGCCTACCTGCACCAGGGGCAGATCTGCATGGCCACCGGCAGCGTGTACGCTCACCGCAGCGTGGCGCGCGAGTTGACCGAGCGACTCGTGGAGAAGGCCAAGCGCCTGCCGGTGGGCGATCCGACGTCCGGCAAGGTTGCGCTGGGGCCGCTCATCAGCGCGCGCCAGCTCGAGCGCGTCGACGGCATCGTCAAGGACGCAATCGCCAAGGGCGCCGTGCTGCGCGCCGGCGGCAGCTACGAGGGCTTGTTTTACCGGCCGACGGTGCTTGAAGAGGTTAAGCCCGGCATGCGCGTTTACGAGGAGGAAGTGTTCGGGCCGGTGGTCTCGGTGACGCCGTTCGACTCGGACGAGGAGGCGATTGCGCTCAACAACGGCACGCAGTACGGGCTCTCGGCCGGTGTCATCACGCAGTCGCTCGAGCGGGCGATGAACTTCACGGCGAAGCTGCGCACCGGGATCATCCACGTCAACGACCAGACCGTTGCCGACGAGCCTTGGGTTCCCTTCGGCGGAATGGGCGCGAGCGGCAACGGCGGGCGCCACGGCGGTGTGGCCAACTGGGACGAGTTCACCCAGTGGCAGTGGGTGACGATCCAGGACCGCGCGACGCCTTTCCCGTTCTGAGGCACCGTCCCGACCCTTCCCCTTCGCGAGGAGGAGGGACGAAGGGGCTCAGAACGTTCCGGGATAAGCCCCGCCGTCGATCAACAGATTCTGCCCCGTGATGTAGGCCGCTTGCGCGCTGCACAGGTAGGCGCAGAACTCGCCGAACTCCTCGGCCGTGCCGAAGCGCCCCGCCGGGACGGTTTTCTCGAGCGTCTGCTTCATCTCCTCGACGCTCTTGCCCTGCTGCTTGGCGTTGAATTCCACGTTCGAGCGCAGGCGATCGGTCCACATCCGGCCCGGAAGCAAGCCGTTGATCGTCACGTTGTGCGCCACGGTCTTGCGCGCGATGCCGGCGACGAAGCCGGTGAGGCCGCTGCGCGCGCCGTTCGACAGACCGAGCTCGGCGATCGGCGCCTTGACCGCGCTCGACGTGATGTTCACGATGCGGCCGAACTTGCGCTCGATCATGCCGTCGACCACCGCCCTGATGAGCTCGATCGGCGTGAGCATGTTGGCGTCGATCGCCTTGAGCCAGTCTTCGCGCGACCAGTTGCGGAAGTCGCCCGGCGGCGGGCCGCCGGCGTTGTTGACCAGGATGTCGGGCTTCGGGCAAGCCTTGAGCGCGTCGGCGCGGCCCTGCGCCGTAGTGATGTCGCCCACGACCGTCGTCACCTTGACGCCGCTCGCCTTTCTGATCTCCTCGGCCGTGGCGTCGAGCGCCTCTTTGCCGCGCGCCGTGATGACGAGGTTCACGCCTTCGCGCGCGAGCGACGTCGCGCAGCCCTTTCCCAGCCCCTTGGACGCCGCGCACACCAGCGCGGTCTTGCCTCGAATGCCCAGATTCATCTTGCCCTCCTCGTTGAACGTGTCTGACTTTAGCGCGGGATCGGCCGCGGCAGCGCGCGCTCGAGCGAAACGGGCAGCCGCCGCCACTCGGTTTCTTTGTTCTTGGCGACGAGCAACGGCTGGGGCATAACGCTAAAATTGCGCGTTTTCGACTGGATCTGCGGAAAATGTCTCATGTCCGGCCATAGCAAGTGGGCGAATATCAAGCATCGCAAGGAACGCTCGGACACGAAGCGCGGCAAGATTTTCACGCGCCGGATCAAGGAGATCACGGTCGCTTCGCGCCTGGGCGGCAGCGACCCGAATTCGAACGCGCGGCTGCGGCTCGCGATCGACAGGGCGCGCAGTGAAAACATGCCGAATGACAACATCCAGCGTGCGATGCAGCGCGGCGCCGGCGAACTCGAAGGCGTTTCTTACGAGGAAATCCGCTACGAGGGCTACGGCGTGGGCGGCGCGGCGGTGATCGTCACCTGCATGACCGACAATCGAACGCGAACCGTCGCCGACGTGCGCCATGCCTTCACCAAGAACGGCGGCAACCTCGGTTCTGACGGCTCGGTGGGGTACTTGTTCAGGCATTGCGGGCAGTTCGTGTTTCCGCCGGGCACGAGCGAGGAGAAAGTAATGGAAGCCGCGCTCGAGGCGGGCGCCGATGACGTGGTGATGAATGAAGACCGCTCGATCGAGGTGTTGTGCGAAGTGGCGGGGTTCGCAACGGTGAAAGCGGCGCTAGAGAAGGTCGGCCTCAGGCCCGCGCTTGCCGAGATCACGATGAAGCCTGCCACCGAGAGCGCGCTAAGCGGCGACGACGCGGCGAGGATGCGCCAGCTGCTCGATGCGCTGGAAAACCTGGACGACGTCCAGGACGTGTACACCACCGCGGTGCTGGACGGCGCCTGAGCGCAACTTGACGGCGCACAGCAACACTCCGGGCGTGACGCGAATCCTCGGCATCGACCCGGGGCTGCAGGCTACCGGGTTCGGCATCGTCGACAAGAGCGCCAATCGACTTGCCTACGTCATCAGCGGTTGCGTGAAGACGCGTCAGGGCGATCTCGCCGGCCGACTCAAGGCAATCCTTGATGGGCTCGGAGAGGTAATTCGCGAACACCAGCCCGGCGAGGTCGCGATCGAAAAGGTGTTCGTTAACGTCAACCCGAATTCCACGCTCGCGCTCGGTCAGGCGCGCGGCACGGCGATCTGCGCCGCAGTGCTCGCCGGCCTTCAGGTCGCCGAGTACACTGCGCTGCAGATCAAGCAAGCAGTGGTCGGCAATGGTCATGCAAACAAGGAACAAGTCCAGCACATGGTGAGGCGGCTGCTCTCGCTTGCGGGCGATCCGAGCCCGGATGCGGCCGACGCGCTCGCTTGCGCGATCTGCCACGCGCACGGTGGACACCTCGGCGCGCTTTCCACCCGCGGCTACCGGATGAAGCGCGGGCGGCTCGTGTGAGCGCAAGCATCCGCAACGGGCGCCGGCCGTGATCGGCCGGACCGTAAAGGAGCGCCTGCCGTGATCGGCCGGACCGTAAAGGAGCGCCGGCCGTGATCGGCCGGACCGTAAAGGAGCGCCGGCCGTGATCGGCCGGCTTAGCGGCCGGTTGGTGGCCAAGCATCCGCCGCAGGTGCTGCTCGATGTGGCCGGCGTTGCCTACGAGGTGGACGTGCCGATGAGCACCTTTTTCAACCTGCCGGCGACCGGCGAGACCGTCACCCTGCACACTCATCTGCTAGTGCGCGAGGATGCGCACGTGCTCTATGGCTTCGGCACGCTCGAGGAGCGCACGGCGTTTCGCCAGCTGATCCGCATTTCGGGCGTGGGCGCGCGCACCGCGCTCGCGCTCCTCTCCGGTCTATCGGTCGCGGACCTTGCGCAGGCGGTGGCAACGCAGGAAAGCGCACGCCTCACCAAAGTCCCGGGAATCGGCAAGAAGACTGCCGAGCGGCTGCTGCTCGAGCTGAAGGGCAAGCTCGCCGATCCGCTGCCCGGCGCGGGCGCCGCGAAAGTAGGCTCCGCGGCCTCGGACATCCTCAATGCGCTCGTGGCGCTCGGCTACAGCGAGAAGGAGGCGCTCGCCGCGACCAAGGGTCTCGCGCCGGGCGTCGGCGTGGCCGAGGGCATCCGCGCCGCGCTGAAGGCTCTGGCAAAATCCTGACGTGGCAATCGAGACCGACCGGCTGATCTCCGCCGCCCCGACTTCTCCGCAGGAGCAGCGCATCGAGCAGTCGCTGCGCCCGACCTCGCTCGCCGACTACGTCGGACAGGAGAAGATTCGCGGTCAGTTCGAGATTTTCATCCAGGCGGCGCGCGAGCGGCGCGAGGCGCTCGACCACGTGCTGCTGTTCGGGCCGCCCGGCCTGGGCAAGACCACGCTCGCGCACATCATCGCGCGCGAAATGGGCGTGAACCTGCGCCAGACCTCGGGTCCGGTGCTCGAGCGCCCGGGCGATCTGGCCGCGCTGCTCACCAACCTCGAGCCGCGCGACGTGCTGTTCATCGACGAGATCCACCGGCTCTCGCCGGTGGTCGAGGAGATTCTCTACCCGGCGCTTGAGGACTATCAGATCGACATCATGATCGGCGAGGGGCCGGCGGCGCGCTCGATCAAGCTCGACCTGCCGCCATTCACGCTGGTCGGTGCAACCACGCGCGCGGGCATGCTCACCAACCCGCTGCGCGACCGCTTCGGCATCGTCGCGCGGCTCGAGTTCTACAACGAAGCGGAGCTCTCTTCGATCGTTCGCCGATCGGCGGGGCTGCTCGAGGTGAAGCTCGCCGAGGAGGGCGCGAGCGAGATCGCGCGCCGCTCGCGCGGCACGCCGCGCGTCGCCAACCGGTTGCTGCGTCGCGTGCGCGATTATGCGCAAGTCAAGGCCGACGGTGTCGTGTCCACGGCGGTCGCCGACGCCGCGCTGAAAATGCTCGACGTCGACGCGCTCGGCCTGGACTTGATGGACCGCAAGCTGATGCTCGCGGTGATCGAGAAGTTCTCCGGCGGCCCGGTCGGCATCGAGAACCTCGCGGCGGCGATCGGCGAGGAGCGCGACACGATCGAGGACGTGCTCGAGCCCTACCTGATCCAGCAAGGGTACCTGCAGCGCACGCTGCGCGGCCGCATCGCGACCCTGGCCGCCTACCGCCACTTCGGCATCATGGCGCCCGCCGGCATGCAGGACCTGCTCACGCAAGCCAACGCCGGCGGGCCCGGGGCCGGCTGACGCGGTTGGCCGCCGGCGCCGATCCGCGGGAAGCGCTCGAGGCCGCGGCGCAGCGTCAGCAGTTCTTCGCCCGGCTGCACGGGCGAATGCCGCGGCTGCGGGTGACGCCGGTCGTCGTCGGCGCCAACGTAGTCGTGTTCGTGCTGATGCTGTTCGCCGGGGCGGGCATGCTGCAGCCGGACGCCAACGTGCACCTCGCGTGGGGCGCCAACTACGGCCCTGCGACCAAGGAGGGCGGCTGGTGGCGGCTGCTCGCCAGCACCTTCCTGCACTATGGCGTGGTGCACGTCGCCTTCAACATGTGGGCGCTCACCGACGCCGGGCGGCTGGTCGAGCGGCTCTACGGCAGCACCGCGTATCTTGCGCTGTATCTGTTCTCCGGGCTCACCGGATCGTTCGCGAGCCTGCTGTGGAGCGCAGACCGCGTGGTCAGCGTTGGCGCCTCGGGTGCGGTGTTCGGCGTCTACGGCGCAATGATCGCCTATCTTGTTGCGCAGCGCGGCTCGGTCCCTGCGATCGTGCTGAAGGGCCCCGCGACGAGCGCGGCGATCTTCATCGGCTACGTGCTGGTGTTCGGCGCCTTGCAGAAGGGCATCGACAATGCGGCCCATGTCGGCGGTCTGCTTGGCGGCATTGTCGCGGGCTTCGCACTGTCGGGACCGCTCGAGCCGGGAGCGGGCCGCTCGGCGCTGCGGCAATTGCTCGCCGCGCTCGGAGCGGCGGCCGTGCTCGGAGCGCTGTGGTGGCTGGTGCCGCCAGCGCAGTTTTCCTACTCGGCGCAGCTCGCTGCCGAGCGCGCAATCAATGCCACCTCCGCCGACGAACCCCTAGTGATGGGCCGCGCACGCGAGGTACTCGACGCGCGGAGCCGCGGCGATCTGAGCGAAGTGGAGACGGCCACTCGCCTCGAGCGCGAAGTCGTTGCCGCGCTCGACGCCGCCTACCGGCAGCTCGCCGCAATCGAGCTCGCCGAACAGGCGCCCGCTAGAGTGCAGCTCACGCTTCTCACTCAGTACACTGCAGCTAAACGAGACTTGTTTGCGGCGTACGCGCAGGGCCTGCGAAGCGGCGACGAGGCAAAGCTGCGCCGCGCGGACGAGCTCGCCGACGAAAGCCAACGCCTGCTCGAGGAGCTCAAGCGCCTGCCGCGCCGCCCGCCGGATTGAGGCGACCCGGGTCTTAACCCCTTTTCGGGCTCCGGCCGTTTAAGTAGCAGGACCAACCTGCGAAAGGAGACACCGGATGAACCGGAACCATGCCCTGGGGGCGCTCGTTGCAGCCGCCCTTGCACTGCCCGCGGCGAGTGCCACGGCCTTCTGCGGCTTTTACGTCGGCAAAGCGGACGCCGAACTCTTCAACGACGCCTCCAAGGTGGTCATGGTGCGCGATGGTGAGCGCACCGTGATCAACATGCTGAACGACTACCAGGGCGAACCTTCCGAGTTCGCCATGGTGGTGCCGGTTCCGCACGTGCTCGACAAGGAGGACGTCAAGACGCCGTTCCGGGCGCTGTTCGAGCGCATCGACGCGTACAGCGCGCCGCGGCGCGCGGAGTACTTCGATCCGGGTCCGTGCCACCCCCCGGTTCCGGCCGCCGAAGCGAGGATGTCGGTGGGGCGCAAGGCGAGCAACGCCGTAGCATCCGACCTGCGCGAGCGCGACGAGCTCGGCGTGACCGTCGAGGCGCAGTACACGGTCGGCCCCTACGACATCGTGATCCTGGGCGCCGAGCAGTCCGACGGCCTCGAGACGTGGCTCGTGCAGAACGGCTACCGCATCCCGCGCGGCGCTTCGAAGGCGCTCGCGCCTTACATTCGCCAGCAGATGAAGTTTTTCGTCGCCCGCGTCAACCTCGAGGAGCATGCCCGATCGGGCGAGCGCTTTCTCGCGCCGCTGCAGTTCTCGTTTCGCAGCGAGAAGTTCATGCTGCCGATCAGGCTCGGCATGATCAACGCGCGCGGCCCGCAGGACCTCGTGCTGTGGGTGCTGACGAAGAAAGGCCGCGTCGAGTCGACCAACTACCGCACCATGAGATTGCCCGCGAACGTCGAGATTCCGCCCTACATCAAGATCGACGCGACGCACAGCTTCGGCGCGTTCTACAAGGCGATGTTCGACGAGCAGGCGAGGCGCGAGCAGCACCGGGTCGTGTTCACCGAGTACTTCTGGAACATGGCCTGGTGCGATCCCTGCGCGGCGAACCCGCTTTCCGCACAGGAGCTCGCCAACCTCGGCGCCGACTGGGTACGTGGCGACACGCGGCGCGGAGCCCCGATGCTGGTGACGCGGCTGCACGTGCGCTACACGCCCGAGACCTTTCCCGAGGACCTCGCGTTCCAGGAAACCGCCGACCGGCAGAACTGGCAGACGCGCTTCGTCCTGCGCCACCCCGCCAAGGTGAACCTCGACAAGTGCGTCAACCGCGAGGCCGCCGAGCATTACCTTGCACGCCTGCAGGAGCGCAAGGAGCGCGAGGCGCAAACCCTCGCGTCGCTCATCGGCTGGGACGTCAACGATGTCCGCGCACGCTCGGGTCTCGAAGGATCCGAGC